>OGPU01000019.1_pt1 | contig 234349 bp, 241 predicted proteins | sample 1552991 | NCBI WGS metagenome assembly OGPU01 (sample SAMEA2580296, study PRJEB22360) | human gut metagenome | biome: human gut; feature: human-associated habitat; material: faeces | place: Denmark | collected 2008/2010 | reverse complement strand
ACTCTGAGGTATTTTCAATTTTCAACGTCTACGCTTTTTATTATACAGGAAGCTCTTATTTATAATAATCAAAATCAAAGCCATACATACGAACCGTATCGCCTTCCTGGATACCGGCTTTTTCCAGTTCCGCCAGGATACCGCCCTCTTTCAGGAATTTCTGGAAGAAGGCAAATCCCTTCTCAGAATCCAGATTTGTATAGCCAAGCATTTTTTCAATCTTAGGACCTTCCACAAGGAATACTTCCGGATCTTCCTCGCTGCGCTCCACAGTAAACGGAAGATTTTCATTTACAAGAACATCTTCCGGGAAGAATTCCTGTTCAAACACTACCGGTTTCATCGGGCTCTTATCCAGAAGCTCTTTCACATGGAAAAGGAGTTCTCTGACACCCTGCCCGGTAACGGCTGAAATTGGATAAACCGAAATACCCTGTGGCTCAAATTCTGCTTTCAGTTGATCAATAGGGCTTTCTTCGCCATCATCAAAAATACAGTCAATCTTGTTGGCTGCGATCACCTGCGGTCTTGCTGCAATTTCCGGATTGTAGGCCTCCAGTTCTTTATTGATCTTGTGGATATCCTCCACTGGATCACGACCTTCTACGGAAGCGGCATCTACAATGTGGATGATAACTCGTGTACGCTCAATATGACGGAGGAATTCATGTCCAAGTCCCACACCTTCTGATGCACCCTCGATCAGTCCCGGGATATCAGCGATAACAAAGCCGCCGTTATCAGTATCTACAACTCCAAGATTAGGGCTCAATGTTGTAAAATGATAGTTGGCGATCTTCGGCTGTGCATTTGTCACACGGGAAAGGAAAGTAGATTTACCAACATTCGGAAATCCTACCAGACCAACATCTGCGATCACTTTAAGCTCAAGGAGAACCTCAAGTTCCTGAGCCGGCTGTCCAGGCTGGGCATATTTCGGTACCTGCATGGTAGCTGTTGCATAGTGCTGATTGCCTTTTCCACCACGACCGCCCTTTAATACGATCTGTCTGCGATTCTCACCGGACATATCCGCGATGACCTTGCCGGATTCCGCATCCATGATCACCGTACCTTCCGGAACCTTCAGGACCACATCCTTACCGTCTGCACCATGGCAGCGTTTTTTACCGCCTTCCTGGCCATCCTCAGCTTTATATTTTCTTCTGTGTCTGTAGTCTCCGAGAGTATTCTGGCCCTTGTCGATCTCAAAAATCACATCACCGCCACGGCCACCATCGCCGCCATCCGGCCCGCCATTGGGTACATACAGCTCACGTCGAAAACTTACATGTCCGTCGCCGCCTTTACCGGAGCGGATAATGATCCTTGCTCTATCTGCAAACATATTACACCTCTATTCCAAAAAAAGGCTCCAAACCGGATCGATTTGAAGCCTTTTACCTATTTCATTACTCTGCGTCTACAGGAACGATAGAAACCTGTTTCTTATCGCGACCTTTTCTTGTGAATCTTACGACTCCGTCTGTAAGTGCAAATAAAGTATAGTCTTTACCGCAGCCTACGTTTTCACCTGGGTGAATCTTGGTTCCGCGCTGTCTGTAAAGAATGTTTCCGGCTTTTACAAACTGTCCGTCTGCTCTTTTCGCACCTAATCTCTTAGACTCGGAATCACGACCGTTCTTTGTAGAACCAACTCCCTTTTTATGTGCGAATAACTGAAGGTTCATCTTCATCATTGTTGTTACACCTCCTTGACTTTTACTGTCAAATATCGATTGTTATAACTACCAGCAATTTCCGTCAGACCGAGAAGTAAGGAATCCATAAGGAGCATCCCCCGTTCAGAAAGATCATTTCTGAAATGAATGGAAACAAATCCATCCTTTTCCTGCACATCAAATTTATCATCTGTGAATTTTTCAAGAGAATTCACCGTGGTAATGATCAGTGCAGATACCGCAGCACAGACAATATCCTGTCCGGCTTCTGCATAACCGGCATGTCCCTTCGAAATAAATTCTTCGTAAGATCCGTTTTTCTTTCTGACTTTAATTGTAATCATGATGACACCAGATTAACCGTTAATCTTTTCGATCTTAACTTTGGTGTACTGCTGTCTGTGTCCGTTTTTCTTGTGATATCCAGTTTTGCGTTTGTATTTGTAAACGATGACCTTGCGATTCTTACCGTTTTCAACTACAGAAGCGGTAACACTGGCATCTTTTACATCCTCGCCAACCTTTAATCCGTCATTGCTGACTGCGATCACGTTGTCAAATGTTACGGTTTCACCAGCTTCTACACCGAGCTTTTCAACTTTAATTACGTCACCCTCGGCAACCTTGTACTGTTTACCACCTGTTGCAATAATTGCGTACATCTGTGGCACCTCCTAATTATTTACTCGCCAAATTCGGTGGCTCCTGTTCTGAAACTGAAGCTCTTTAACCTCTTTGTGCGGCATACTCGATTATCATAACAGTGACATACTGTTATGTCAATAGTTTTTTTGATATTTTTATTATTTTTTTGTAAGCTCCCGGATGTCCTCGATCACCGGACGTCTTACTTTCTTTCTGGTCATTTCCAGGATATGCAATGGTGTGATATCAATAGCCCTGCTCTTTACCGGATCTTTTCTGAGGAGCTTCTGTAAAACATGAAAGAGTTCATCTCTGTGATCCGGATTTTCCATGTTGATAAAATCGATCAGGATAATACCTGAAAGATTACGCAGCCGTAACTGCCGGCCGATCTCCGCAGCCGCTTCCAGATTGATCTTGCGGAAGGTTTCTTCCATTTTCTTCTTTCCGGTATATTTTCCACTATTTACATCAATGGATACAAAGGCCTCCGTCTGCTGGATCACCAGAAATCCGCCGCTGTTCAGCCATACCTTTTCTTTCTGGATCGCATCCAGTGCGGTTTCCACGCGATACAGCTTATAAAGCGGAAGAAGTTTGTCCTGATAAAAACGAAGCTTTTCTTTAAGCTCCGGGCTGATCTCTTCCAAATATCCCAGGATCATTTCTCTGATTTTCGGCACATCGGTAATGATCTCATCCAAGTCACGGCCATAAGCATCCCTTACAGCAGCCACATAAAATGGTTCTGTCTCCAGTACAAGACTGAAACAGGTACGGTTCCGTCCCTGAACTACGGCTTTATGGTAGCGGCCCTTCAGCCACTCCAGTTCCTTCAGGATCTCTTCTTTGGAAGCGTCTGCGGCATTGGTCCGGACAATGATACCGAATTCCTTATCCGGACGCTCTGCTTCCTCTTTCAGCCATCCGCTGAGGCGATGGCGATCTTCCAGTGCCAGCTTGGAAGACAGACCAAACTTTTTATCTCCTGTAGTGAGAACAAGATATCTCCCCGTAAAATTCAGATTGGATGTCAGTGCCGGAAGTTTTCCCTTCATGGCATCCCTGCTCACCTGTACCAGGAGCTCATCTCCAGGCCGCAATGGTCCGTTTCCTTTTCTTCCTGCGGAAAAAACAGCTCTCTGTGCCTCTGCAAGAGAATAGTAGCATCTCTTTCCAGGCTCGATCTGCACAAAAGCCGCCTGGATATTGGATGCGATATTTTCGACCTGTCCGGTATATATATTTCCAAGAATGGATTTTTCCTGATCGGATTCCAGTCGGATCTCAACGATCCGTTCCTCCTCCGAAAGAGCCGCTACTGTACAGGGCACACCATGGATCTCCATTCTTGTTATGATCAGTTTACTCAATTTCCTCACCTAATGATTCCAGAGTCACAAAACGTGGGCTTGCATTTTCTCCTTTATCGGCATACATTTCCAGACGTTTCACTGTGAAAGCAAATTCCGGAAGTTCTTCTCCAAGCCAGTGGAAAAATGTGTTTGTTACCATCTCCGGCTTCGTATAATTAGAGCTTGCCGATGCCAGCATATAAAAGAACCCATTCTCTCTTACTTCCATTTTATAGATATTCGGACGAAGATCGATCTCCTTTTCGCTGCGCTTGGTCTGCTTGGTCACTTTGATCTCCGGCTGTGCCAGAAATTCTTTCACACGGCTTTTCCAGTCAATAGAAGGCTCTTTGCCCGGACGGAACTCCACAAGATAATCTGCTGCTGCCACCAGTGCCATCGCTTTACCCGCTTTTCCATCCTCTACCTTGCGGACGCTAACGATATGCATCCCCTCTGCCATCTGTTCCTCCAGACGGGCTGCGATCTCTGCAGTAGGCATATCTTCTGCCATTTCCAGGTCAAAATAATCTCCGAGACTCTCCATCCCCACTCCAAGTGGAACCGCAAAAGACATGATCATATGCGGGCTGTATCCACCGGAAAACGCTACCGGAAGCTCTGCACGACGAAGTGCTTTCTGGAAATAACGCATGGTATCCAGATGTCCCACAAACTTCATAGGACCCTCTTTGCTGAATTTAATTCTTACCTTCAAGGCAGACACCTCCTTTAAATTTCATAGCTCCACATGCGGAACATTTCTGACGGCAGTTTTCCGTCACAACACCCTCTTTTGCACGCTGCCATTCACGCTCCAGGAATCTGCGGCTGACACCGGTATCAATGAAATCCCATGGAAGGATCTCATCCAGGCTTCTTTCACGAAGTGTGTAGAATGTCATATCCACTCCGCATTCAGCCATAGCTTCCTTCCAGATATCATAATCAAAATTTTCTGTCCAGGCATCGTAAAGGGCACCTTTTTCATAAGCCTTCAGGATCACATCCGCGCATCGTCTGTCCCCGCGTGCGAGAAATCCTTCCAGAGCTGTTACATCCGGTTCATGCCAGTTATAACGGATACTTCTCTGATTCAGCTGGGCGCGGACTTCATTTTTAACCACCTTGGCTTTTTCCACAAAATCCTGCTCTGTATACATTGGTGCCCACTGAAATGGGGTAAACGGCTTCGGCACAAAGAAAGATGTGCTGACGTTGATCTGTACCTTACCTTTACGCTGTTCTTTCGGAACTACCTCATAATAGGTCTCTGCGATCTTCTGTGCCAGATGAGCAATTCCCTTCATATCGTCTTCTGTTTCTGTGGGAAGACCGAGCATAAAGTAAAGCTTCACCTGATTCCAGCCACCCTTGAATGCTTCGCCCGCACCATGGAGGATCACTTCCTCTGTCAGACCTTTGTTGATAACGTCACGAAGTCGCTGAGAACCGGCCTCCGGAGCAAAAGTCAGGCTGCTTTTCTTTACATCCTGCACTTTACTCATAACATCCAGCGCAAAAGCATCAATTCGAAGAGATGGCAAGGAAATGTTGATTGCTTTTCCGTGGAATTCCTCGATCAGGAAATTCACCAGTTCTTTCAGCTGGGAATAGTCACTGGAACTTAAAGAACTGAGGGAAATCTCCTCATGACCTGTATTTTTCAGCATAATACGCGCCGATTCTTTCAGAGTTTCCACATCACGTTCACGGGTCGGACGATAGATCATACCTGCCTGGCAGAAACGACAGCCTCGAATGCATCCTCTCTGGATTTCAAGAGTTACACGATCCTGTGTTGCCTTAATGTGAGGAACGACCGGTGCCTCCACAGCACGATATTCCTTTTCCATATCAATGATCAGCTGTTTCTGGACCTTCTCAGGAACACCATCCGCCGTCGGTGCAAAGGATGCGATCGTACCATCTTCTTTATAGGTAACTTCATAGAGAGACGGAACATAAATTCCAGGGATCTTAGCTGCTGCCAGAAGAAAATCCTTCCTGCTGCCACCAGCCTTTTTATTTGCCTTGTACGCATCAAAAAGTGCATCATAAACCGTTTCACCTTCTCCGATATAAAACATATCAAAAAAAGGTGCCAGCGGCTCCGGATTATACGCACAGGCACCGCCACCGATCACAATAGGAAAATCCTCACCACGGTCTGCACTTTTCAGCGGGATACCACTGAGATCCAGTACCTGGAGGATGTTGGTATAACACATCTCGTACCCGATCGTAATTCCAAGAAAATCAAAATCCCGGATAGGCTCCTGGGATTCCAGTGCAAACAACGGGATCTTCTCCTCCCTCATCACCTTATCCAGATCCGGCCATGGGGAAAAGAGCCGCTCACACCATACGTCCTCGCGCTGGTTGAACATGTTATAGAGGATCATCATGCCCAGGTTTGACATTCCGATCTCGTAGACATCCGGGAAGCACATTGCGAAACGGATATCTACTGCATTTTTATCTTTCATTACGGAGTTGACTTCACCGCCGATATAACGGGCAGCTTTGTCAACCTTCATTAAAATTTCATCACTAAGTGCTAATTTTCTCATTCTTTTCCTTTCAACAATTGTTACTTTCTGCCAAAACAGAGATTTTCCTGATGGTGGCATACCGTATCCTTTTTTCTGAATAAACTTGAAAAATAGTATGCATTTTCCAGGCCGTTTTGACTCAAAAAATGGCACATGGTCACTTATGTTTTTATTTTAGCATATGCCGTTAATTATCCTATTATAATACAGGTCATTTCATAAATTCAAGGGAAATCGTTTGCTTTTTCCAAAGTGCTAAAATTTGTCTTTTTTCATTTCGGAATATTCTAAGTAAAAAATTTTTTCATTTTGTCAAAAATTGATAAAAATGGAGGGATAATAGAATGCAAATCATACATATCAGTAATGTAAGAGTTAAAAGCAGAAATTAAATCCGCTTATAACTGACCAAAAAACGGCCTGTAATGGCTGATGACAGAAAAGAAAAAAGACATGAAAGAAACAACCGAAAAGAAAGAAGGCATCACTTTGGAAGATTACCTGGAATACTGGTACTACAACAATTACCTTCCCACTTCAACCAGCAGCAGTACAGATGCTTACTACCGCTAGATGATTTTTAGTGTTATTGAGCCGAATCTTCCAGCTATGGGGCTGCCCGTGGAAAAGACATATGCGATATTCCTGAATGCACTTTTGGAACGTGTGAGCATAAAAAGCGAAAATACGGCAGCTTCTTTACACCGTTTTCTCCGTATTCTCATAACAAATGGGCTTGGAAACAAAATTGGAAATCTGTGGCTTTTCCTGGATTTGAAAAATTATTCTGCAATTGAGAAAGAATTGATCCTTTATACGCCGGAACAGCTTTCCTGTTTCCTGTCAGCTGCAAAAAATGATACGGCTTCCCATTATCTTGAATTTGCCCTGGCACTTTACTGCGGACTGAAAGCCGGGGAAATCCTGAACCTTAAGTATGACAGTTTTGATCTGAGAGCAGGTACTGTTACCGTAACTGGGATGCATATCAGAAATTATAGTACCAATGAGCATTATGAATCAAAAGCAGGACAAGAAAAATACAGTAACAGAAAGCTCCGTGGTGAAAGTAACTACCGCACCCTACCTGTGCCAGATTTCCTTTTTGATGAAATTAAATGCAGAAAATCTCAGAATGAGCGCATCCATAAAAAATATCCAGGCCTGGCTGAAAAAGATGTTCTTTGTCTTGGACCATACGGAAAGACAAAGACACTTCCAGCATTAAACACCAGATTGAAAAAGATTACGCAGGCTGCAGGCCTGCCTGGTATCACAATGGGAGATCTTCGCTATATGTATCTTGCCAGTCTTATAAAAGAAGAAAAGCATATTAAAAGGATCATGGAGCTCTTTGGTTATACAAACCCCAGCCGGATGCTGACCCTGTGTCAGCAGATTGCGGAACCGCAGGGAGAACTTTCCACTATGAAATTTATATTACCAGTGATGTTTTAAATGGAATAAAAATTATTCAAAAAATATTCCCTGTAGACGGAATCTCCTGGGAGCAGGTAGACATCTGTTTCTTTCCAGCTACGGGGAACAGGTAGAAGACGGTTCGTAGAAACATATTCCCCGATTGCGTGAGAAATGTCATAAACGTCCGGCTCTTTTACAAACACGTAAACTTTCTTGGTGAAATCCGGGCTGTAATGTCCCAGACACTGAGAAATTGTTTTGATATGGACCTGATAATCAGACAGAATTGTCGCATAGGTATTACGGAATTTTCTCCATTCAAGTCTTGGAAATTCACATTGTTGCAGAATCCGATTATAAGCATCTGTATAAAATCTGCGATTATAGCAGCGTCCATCTTTCTGGCAGCAGATATATCCCAGATTCTGAAAGCCTGGATCTTCTGCTTTGCGTTTTTCATACCGCTGCCGTTCCAGCAGAATCTCGTCAAGGACAAAGTCTGCCAGTTCTACCTGCCGGTGGCTCCTCGCTGTTTTCAGCTGGATTTCCTGCGACAATGCTGGCCGCTCTATATGAGAGTTTTCCGGATACAGACTTCTTCCGAGCTGACGTGTCACGGTAAGTTTTTTATTAAGAAAATCAATATCTTCATATTTCAGTCCGATCGCCTCCGATACTCTGAGACCGGCAGTAACGGCAAGAAGCATAGGAAGATAGATCTGTGGTTCCTGTTTCCGGCAGAGATGTAAAAGATGCGCATCCTGTTCTACTGTATATACGTTTGCTTCTGTTTTCGTTTCTTTTTGAAAAAGACCGGATTTCTTTAATTCATAATTGAGACCGCTGTATATGTTTACTGGAAAATAACTCCGTTCCTGTGCATAGCGCAGAGACCCTGATATCATTCCGATGGCGGTACGCTGTACATTTCTTGAAGGAATCTTCCGTAATGCCCGGATCAGGTCTTTTCTCTGCAGACAATCAAGTTTTTGGTGTCCGATCACGGGAAGGATATGATTATTCAAGATGCTGCGATAAGAAGTATAGGTATTATAGGAAATTCGTTTTTCTCCGATCATATGATGATAAAACCAGTATTCGTAGAATTCCCTGACTGTATAAGAAAAAGGGATGAAAGTTCCCCTGGCAATGTGCATCAGTGCAAGATCCCTTTCCATACGGGCCGTCTGCTTGTCAGATGAGGTTCTCTGTACCGTCCTAACATCACCGGATTCAAAAACCAGTTGAAGACGGAAACAGTATTTTTTCCTGGATGCCAGGTAAACCACATCTCCCAGTGATCGTCCAGAAATAATATTTCCATAGAAAAAGGGTTCTTTTACGGCTGGAAACAATGGATATTTTTTCTTTTGCATAAATAGATTTCTCCTTCTCACCGCTCTGTTCCGGATTCAAAAACAGGATCCAAGGTGTTTCCGATGACTATGCCTATTTCGGGTTCCTCACATGGGAATATACTACAAAATGCCAAAGTCGTATTTAGTTTTGTATGACCGAGAATGGCAGAAATTGTCTCCAGGGAGAATCCCTGTTCCATAAGAAAACGGGCAAACATATAGCGGAGGTCACCCATACAGACTACAGGGAGGCCGGCTTCTATTGCGATCTGTTTTAAAGAAACCCCAAGTGTGTTGTCGGATTTTGTCTTTGCAGCCGGGCCAAGACAGATGCTGGATTTATATTTGGTTTCGGATGGATATTTTTCCAGGATAGAAAGGTTCTTTTTTCTGCGTATGGCAAGTTCCTGGAAAATAAAAGAAGGGATTTTTAAGGTACGGTTTTGTCTGGTTCCGGAAAGCTTTTTGAACTGATAGCCATCTTCTGTATTACGCTGTATGGTATATATACGCTGTATTTTTACTGTACATTCTTTTTTATGGAAATCTGAATATCTAAGCCCAAGAATTTCTCCTTTTTTCAAGCCACAGAAAAGTGCCAGCTGAATCTCCAGATAACTGCTGGAATGTGAAGCTACGTCCAGAAATCTGCGAAGCTGTTCGTTGGAATAAAACGTTACATTTCTCACAGGCTCCGGATAATGTCTGATCTCCTGAAAGTTAATATCCGGAATATAGGAATTATAGTAAGCGAAACGCAGAGCCATATGAAGAAGCCGGTAAGCGTAATATCCTCCATTGGTACAGACTTTTTGACAGTCTCCCAGAACTTTATTAATATAACCGGTACTGATGCAGTCAAGGAGGATATCTTTGTGAAGATGCGGCAGTATGATCAGTTCTATCACCCATCGATTACGCAACTGGGCACTGGAACTGTTAAAAATCGGTGTATAGACATCTCTGAGCCAGTAATTCAGGTATTCCGAAAAAGTAAACGGCATGTTCCGGGATTTTTTTAACCTGGATATTTGATCCTGGTAAGCATCCATGGACTGCTGGTAACTCTCTAGGGCGTCTTCCTTTGATGAAAAACCGGCACTGCTGCCATATTCAATAGTGCAGATGAGGGAATTCACAGTTTTAGTGAGATGTCTCCAGGTGCCATTTTTTTCCTGAAATACGGGAGTTCTTGTGTGTTCTTGCATTTCTTGTTTTTTCCTTTGTGTGTTATTTCCTTATCGTAAAGATATTTTACATTTTACCATAAACAGATCATGTATCTTTTGCAATCCATATCTAACTCCTCAGTAGTCATTTCTTTCGTATGATTCTGTAATACGTTGCCAGTAGTTCTACCTCGATAAGAATAGATGAATGAATATTCCGGTCAGCAAGTCCATACTATCCAACTATTAGGAAAATGATTGGCAATTATGTAGAATACAAGAAATCTCACAAATGCAAAGCCGACTTACTCCCCACAAAGCGGCTCTGGGCTTGGAATTCACTCAATTCTTATCAATTGTAAACAAGCCAAGCAAACGATATACAAACAAGTGCTTTTGTGTTAATGTTCTCTAAATACAATAAAAGAGTAGAGAACTTATTGATATGCCCCATACCCTTATTCTATTATTTTTGCGTATAATTTTTAAACAACTTTAGAAATTATCATTACATTTGAAAATTTTATTTCATATCCTGCATCAGCAATTCCCATAAGTAACGCTGCCAGAAACGCCGGCGTAAATCCTATGCTTTCAATAAAATTCTGAACATTAAAAATCCTATAGTAGGATTTCCCATTTGGGGCTGTACATATCTCAACTTCATTCAGCAATTCTATTTTTTTTATAACAATCTCAAAATAACTTTTTGATTCAAATATTGGTCTGATTTCTGATTCCAAGAAACTTTTCATTTTTGTAATATCATCCAGGCATATCAAAGAATAATGCTCCATATATTTTTTGAAAAGAAACGGCGTATCAATAACAGAAAGCATATCTTGATACATTTTTCTAAAATATTGCAAAACAAAACTTTTATTTAAATATGGTTGGTTTGTTAAAAATTGTGGGGAATGCTTTTTTTTCATATCATTATATATTTTTTCTATCGCTATGCAATGTTCTTTGAAACTTTTCTCCGCACTTATCCCCTTAGTTCTTTCTATCAGAAAGTAATTTTCATTTCCAATAAACTGAATATGATTCAGTTCATTAAATTTGTTCTTTATTTGATTATAGTTACTAACGATTTGTTCCTTTCCAAAATCATCTCTAAGGCTTATATAAAATTGCTCGATTAAATCTTCCATATCTTTTGGGATAAATCCTTTAATTTTACGTGTTCCATTCCATTCAATACAATATTTTTCAAATATAATACTATACCCCATCCATTGACACAAATCATACATAAACTGGTTTGTACGGTCATCTGATTCATTATAATAATGGTACTCCATGTCATAGGAATAATGGTCACACCAAACTTGCAGATATTCTTTTGCAGATACACGTTTATCATTATACGAAACAAATTGATTCTCAGAAAACTTATCCCATTTATCAATACGCTTTTGGTTGAGATTTTTTGCAAATGCAACTTGCACTGCATGATACTCTGTCAGTTTCGCTGCTCGTAAATCTGCATATTTTACTATTCGATCCCAAATATGCGTGAATTCATGAAATAAAATAACTTTTAAATACTCCATAGGACATTTGGCCTTTAAATATTTTTCATTAATCCTTATTTCAAGTTCACTACTGAAAATTGGAGATACTGCCGCATCACATCCACGCATATTCATAAAAGTTATTTTTTTAATTTCCGGCAATTCGTAAAAGCTAATATATATCTTAAAATTTTCATATTCTTCATAGACCATCTTTCGCAATTCAGTTTCTCTCTTTTTTCGACGCTCTTTAATTTCGCCCTCTGATATCATTATAAAACTTCCTGTAATCATACTTTTTCCTGCCTTTTATTTTATTATCAAAAAATATATTTTCTTTAAGTCCTGCATCATCAACCACTAATGTTTTTATCATAGGTTACACTGTTGATTTCTAATCGTTGTACTTAATTAAGTAATTGTTATTCTTTCTTATCGTAAAAAGTTGCCAACAAACGCAAATCAAATCTGGCTGTAACTCCGGTACTATTATTAAACATATACTTTCTGCTGAAGAACTAACTATCAGATTTCCTGATAGTTACAAGGAACTCTCTTTATAATTGTTATAAAGGCTACTTGGAATAGATATCTTCTTTATTCTACTCTATAATATCATGTATTGCTTTATTCTGCGGCTTCGGTCAATACATTAGACTCATACATTTTTATACTGATCTCAAGGCATCCCGCAATAAAGTCTGTAAATTTTTGTTTGTAATGTTAAAGTTGTATTTCCATTCAACCAAAATGACCCCCTTATCTTGACATATTTTGCGTTTTTTCTCATCGAGAACTTTTCTATGCTCCAATGCTTTCTTTCCTCCAAAAAAATCTACATCCGTATAATGTTGTATTCCCTGATATTCTATTCCAACATTTAATTTGGGAATATAAATATCCAAACTTTGGGGAGAAAGCCATTCCGGTCTATATTGAAATATAGCATCTGAATAAGTTTTCTTTACTAATAAAAAAAGAGATTGTTCATGTTTCCATTTAGATATTATGATTCCATTTTCAATTAATTCTCCCTTTAAAATGCTCTTTGCTGTTTTCCAGTCATAATTCTTATCCCCTGCATTCTGTGCCTTAAGATACATAGCTTGTAAAAAAGGCATTAATGTATTTTTTAAATTCAAATACAATTCAAATTCTGATCTAAAAAAGCCCTTTTGCACTAATCCTTCTATATTCTTTCGAGTAGCATATATTATATATGGATTTGTGTCCTTTCTTGTAACATAACCCTGATAATGCATTAAACTATTAGGAACTCTCATAGTATATGCGTAAGAATCATTTCCACAGCATTCCAAATAATAGCATAAATGAACTCCCAGCAATTTATATCCACCGAAGTTCTCTCCCAATACTGCTGAATAAACTAAGTGATTCATTAATTCTATTGTTTCTTTTTTATCGCGACAAAAAATAGCCAAATGATTAATTGTATCATCATCCGGTAATAAATTTTCTATTACATAATCCTTTTTAGCTTCTTTTTTTATTAATGCTTGTATCATAAAATAATTAGGTGTATATGACTCTGGATAAATAAAAGCAACATCTGAATCATCAATATTATTAAACTGCTCTAAAAAGCTCTGTACATATTTATTAACAACATATTTATACGAATTCTCTTCTAATATTGTCTTTTTTGCATCATCCCACTCTTTCAGTGTTTGCCTCCACAAAAATTTTTCATATCCGGATTCAATAAAATCATCTTTAATTTTTTCTATTCCAACATTATATTTTGAAAAGGCTTCTTCTTTCAAAAATTCATTTAAATTCATTTTAATCTCCATTCCGCCGCCTTCGGCAGACGGCACAAATAGCAATGAAAGTGTTCCAACTCTCTACACTGAAGTAAAAACAGTAGCGTTATCATTCTTAGCTCTGTTAGGCGGAGTCTTTTTAGACTTCATTTCCGCTTTCTCATTCAGACTTCACAACTCAAGCAACTGAGGAAGAGAAAATTTATCGGTATCTCCAAGATTTACGATCTTTTTCATCAGCTCATTATATCCCAGAAGCGCATTCATTGGTGTTCGGATATCATGAACGTTTTCCATCAAATCGTGCCTTTGAGAATCTGTATAAAGCTTTCCTAATATGGAAGCCTGTTTGATAATTGCCTTTGGATTCAGAACTTCATATATATGCTTCAACAGCGTTGATCTTGACATTTGGAATTTGTATTTTATAAATAGGTAAGCCCAAAAGCAGACCTGCCCATCTTCCATATTTATTTCATTATACACAAATATCTATCTGTTTTTTACAATACAGACCAACCAGTATTTCAGATATTATAATTTAACCTATTGTGCTATTTCAAATAAAATGTTTAAAAACTTGTAAAAGCCGCAAAAAATCCCTGTTTTTTGATAAACAAATTTTTTAGAATATCAGTTCTTTGATTTTTCCAAGTTCGCAGGTTTCACCGAAAATACTGTTTAATGCAATGCAGAGGTTGTATGCTAATACTTTATTAACCAAACGGGTGCATAAGCCCTGAAAGCTTTTGGCAAGTACTCTTTCTGCATTTAACTGACCGCTTAACTGTGAAAAGACAGTTTCTACCCGTCTTCTCAATTTGAAGATCAGTTGACGCACCGATTTTGGCCAGTTTTCTTTACTGTTGGAACGCTTGAGTGCAAAAAGACAGATCGTTTGTTCCTGCATTTCCTGCATGAGTTTTTCGCCAACATATCCTTTATCTGCTAAAATTGTAATATTTGAACAATTATCCACCAGATCTCGTAATCCTTCACGGTCATCTGTGGATGCCGGCGTAATCTCAAATGCAGTAATGTAACCTTCTAACGTGACCAGGGCATGCACTTTATAGCCGAAGTAAGTTTCCTTTTTAGAAGGGCACTTTCCGTAATCAGCACCCTGGCTGCGAAATGTTTTGCAGTATCGTGCACGTCCGAATTTGCAAACTGCAAGCGGAAAACTATCAATAATGCAATAAGAACTGACCGGAACCGGAAAAACAGAGAGCATCTTTTGTCTTAATAATTCGGTTGTCTGCATCAGAGCACGCCTCATTTATATATGGATAAAACGAACTCTTTTTCCAGTGTTTCCCGTAAATATAGGAGGGAAGAAAAATCCCTCTTCTTTTTTTCCAAGGAGAAAACCGCCTCCGTGCAGGTTAAACATGACTGGAAGTTTTCCTTCATAATTTCGGGGACGGTAAATATCCATGAAATGACAGGGCTTTCCATCTCCCATATAGTCAATGTCACAAATGAGTTCCACATCTTCCGGAAACGGATATTCCGCTTCATGTTTTTTCAGAAAATTATCAAGAAGTTTTTCTTGCGGTTTGCTGTGCAATCATTTTATTAAACATGATTTCCCCTCCAGCTATGAAACAATCTACTATTAATACAAATAAATTTTCTTCTCTACAAGTCTGTCACCTTCATACCGCAATTTTACAGAAAAAAAGCGTTTTTCTCCTGAAAGGAGCAGATCAAGAAATACCTGATCCCCCTCCCATGCCGGAAGATTCGGCACCATGGCTTTGTCAACCCAGCAAAGTTCTCCCTCATCACATTCAATCAGTTCTCCTGCATATTCATCGGCCGTGAACACACACATAAGTTCTGATTCGCATTCACTGTTTATAAATGTCACCAGGCCACGGAACTTATAGGAGGTAAGTGTCAGCCCTGTTTCCTCTTTCACCTCACGAACAAGGCATTCTTCCGGAGTTTCCTGACTTTCCACATGCCCGCCAACGCCGATCCATTTGCCCTCATTCATATCATCCTGTTTTTTTACTCTGTGAAGCATCAGGAATTTATCATCGTTTTCTATATAACATAATGTCGTTGTCGTCATTTGATCCCTTCTTTCAGTTCCATCATCCTGCCACTGCCAGTGTGATATAAACCAGGATTGAGACCACACAATACAGAGAATTTGTTGTGGATGCATAGGCACTGCTCTCTTTCTTTCTCAGAAAAGTCTGCATACTGAATGTAGCAGGCGAGGACATATATGTAATAACCGCCAGGTTCAGAAGCCTGGAACTTCCTACCAAATATTTTACTGCCATGAGAACTCCCGCAATCATCACTGCCTGCAAAAGGACTCTCAACAATATGGTTTTGAGGCAGGGGCTGATAAGTTCCGGCGCAAATTCCATACTGTACCCAACTACAATAAGAATAATCGGCGTAATGGCCGCTGTCAGAATATTCTCCACACTGAGATAACAATTGCCAAAAGGACTGTCCAGAAGCCGGGTGATCATTCGTGTCAGTCCCACAATAATTCCAAGAACCGTTCCTATAAAAGCAGGGGTTCGCAATGCACTGTAAAACAGGCTTTTTGCATTGATCTTTTCCCCGTTTTCCGTCTGTCCCAGCATTCCCATATACACACTGAATCCAAAAAGAAGTCCCGCAATATCCAGCACTGCAATCTGTGAAAGATTTTCGCTGCCACAAAGACTTGTATACAACGGGTAAGCCATCATTCCACCTTCATAGATACAGATCAGAAACGGAAGATATTTCTTATATGGCTCGTCCATAAATCTTTTCATCCAGAATCCTGCCCCAAATGAAATCAAGAGCATCACAAACATGATCAGAACCAGAATTCCGATCTTTCCACTGTACTCTGCTGTTGCCAGTGCATGAAAAATTGCCACAGGAAGCATAATATTTGTTACCAGTGTTTTCATGTTATTGACACCACTCTGATCTAAAAGTTTCCATTTTCTGCACAGGATTCCAAGAATGATCATCGCCAGTACAGGCAAAACAATCTCCAAAACTTCCATCTCTCTGTCTTCCTCTCCATTGTCTTTAATCTTTTGTTTTTATCTGTTTCTGTGCATCTGCAAAATCTCCATCATCACTTCATATACCGCCATATTCTCTCTCACCACCAGAGCCAGGCTCTCTTTCGCCTGATTCAAAAGATGAAAAAGTTTTCGTACACTGGAATATTTTTCCGCGGAGCACCTGGATCTTAAATATCCTTTTTCGTCGTAATAATACTGTTCATCCAGCAATACAACGATCTTCTCCGCATCTCTCACTGCCTGGATACCAAGCTGTCCAGAACCCTCTGGTATCCGCTGCTGATATCCCTGTCCCGCAAAATCATTCAGAAAATTTTCCACCTCGCGGTCATTATTGGCATACACCACTGCAATATGCGGATACCATCTGGGGCTTCTTTTTTCCGGCAGGTGCATCATGTTCTGGATAAAAGAGGAAAGTTCCGCATTGGTACGGATCCGGTTTGTCAGATGGAATTTCTGGATCTCCGACAGATTTCCCAGGCTTTCCACAATGCTACGATCCATCTCTTCCGGTGAGATCACATCCTCGGAATCACTGGAAAAGATCACCGGCCTGTGCTCACTCCATGTAAGCAGAACCGATAATTTTTCCAGGGACAGAAGATGTGCTTCATCTACCAGAATGCTGCTGTAACGGCCAAGATCCGTCGTTCCGTCCAGCTGAGTATCTGCCAGAAAATCTATCCGCCGCAGACGTTCATGAAGAATCTTCCATTCTTTTCCCGCCTCTCCACAGTGAATGATACAGACTCTCTGGCGCACGGACAACTTCATCGCAATATCATAAAGCAACAATGTTTTTCCGGTTCCTGGAAGTCCGCTGAACCAGAAATATCCTCCTCTTTCTCCACGTATTCTCTTCAGAATCTGCCGTTCAATATCTCTCTGCTGGGAAGTAAGGAAATACTCTTTTTTGAGAAAACGCTCCGGTTCTGTCAGCGGAGAGATCAGATAAAGCTCTGCCTGAAACAGATCCTCGATATCTCCCTCATAGTCCGGGCTTTCTTTCCCCAATGCAATACATAGCTGTTTCCAGTCCCCCTCCACAATGTGATCATGATTGGTCAGTCTCACCAGATGATCTTCACTGCTGATATAGGTATACGACAGGATCGGTTTTCCAAAAACAGACAGATAATACCGGTTCTGGATCAGCTGTCTCCGGATAGCCTCGTCCGACACAATGCCGCTTTTCAGTTCAATATTCACGATCTGGTCATCTTTGATCTGAAGAAGATCGAACTCCTTTCCAAGCTTCGGGATCTGAAACGAATAGAAAAAGCGCAGCTTATACACTTCCTCCATATGCAGTTCCAGTTGCTTCACCAGTGCTTTCATACTTTCCAGTTCCCACTCTTTGATCCTGAGAAAAAAATCTCTGCCGGAAAGCTGGCGTTCCAGCTTCTGGACACATTCCATATTCTGATTTCTTGTAAGTGCATAGATCGATATTGCCTTCATATTTTAACCCTTACCTGCTGTTTATTTCTTTATCCGCAGTGTCCTGAGATGATCCTTCTGCTCCTGTGTGATCCGGTAGCTTTCAATGGATTTCTGGATCGTCTTGTTATGAGTCCAGATATCCATTCTCTGCTCTTCCAGGAATGGAAGGATCTTCTCATACTGTTTTGCCAGTGCTGTAGCAAAATACCAGGCTCGCATCATATTTACATAATATTCTTCCGAGCGGATCGCTGCCACTTTCTCCGGATATTCCGGTTTAAATCCTTCGTCCAGATAATGGCGCATCAGCATACTGATCCCGAACCGGATAGTATAGGGCTGATCCGATTCCATCCAGCGATAAACCTCCCGGATAAATATATCACGGTGTTTTTTCATCATATGGAGCGTCAGCAGATCACAGGTCGCCCAGTTATCAATATACGGAAGAAAACGCTCCAGTTCTTTCAGACATTTATCATAATCTCTGATCTGCTCGATCAGCAGGCCATGGAGATTATTTTCCTCATAATACTGATGAGGAAGAACCTTCAGGAACATTTCGGATCTTTCTGTTTTTCCAAATTCTTTTGCAAATTTCCGGAGTATCGGTGTCCGGATACCGATGATCTTTTCTTTCTCCACAATCGGAACCAGCCTTGCATGAAAATCCCGATATCCTGTATCCTGCATTTCAAACAGTCTTTTCCGGACATCCCGGATCATCTCTTCCTGATTCATTTATCATCCCCGCCTTTTATACCAAAGATCGCGATCAGAGAACTCACCAGCAGAAGCATGGGGTAAAACAGTTTCGGCATGATCTGAAAAGCAGAAAGCTCAAATCCCAGTTCCTTTGCCGCAGAAATGGCAACCAGCATCTGGGCTCCATATGGGATCACCCCCTGGAAAATACAGGAAAATGTATCCAGGATAGAAGCTGTCTTTCTGGAAGTGATCTTATATTCCAGCGCCATTTCCTTTGCAATGGGGTTGGCCATAACAATGGCCACCGTATTATTGGCTGTTGCGATATCCATAGTTCCAACCAGAAGTCCCATACCAAGAAGTCCGCCTTTTTTCCCTTTAAAAACTCTCTGTATTCCGGAAAGCAGTGCTTCAAAGCCTCCATGCTCCCGGATCAGCGCACACATGGCTGCTACAAGGATAGCCACCATACAGGTCTCAAACATCCCGGAAACACCGGAGCCTATATTGGTCAGAAGCTCCACTGGCGTGATATGTCCTCCAAGAAGCATAATAAATGCTCCGGAGACAATTCCGATCAGAAGTACCACAAATACATTGATGCCGATAATCCCGCCAATCAGCACCAGAATATATGGAAAGATCTGTATAAGATGATAATCCTGTACCACTCTTCCCTGGATCTCTGTCTGAAAAGACAGGATAAGGATCAGGATCAGTGTAACAACAGCTGCCGGAAATGCGATCCAGAAATTTTCCCGGAATTTATCTTTCATCTGACAGCCCTGACCGTTGCAGGCTGCGATCGTGGTATCAGAAATAAAAGAAAGGTTGTCACCAAACATGGCTCCTCCCATCACCGATGCCACACAAAATGCCATATCAAAACCGGAAGCTTTGGAAACCGCTACCGCAATAGGGGTAAGAAGCGTGATCGTCCCAACGGAAGTTCCCATAGCCACAGATACGAAGCAGGCAACTACAAACAATACCGCAACAGAAAAACGTGCCGGTATCAGAGAAAGCATACAGTAGGCCACACTTTCTGCACTGCTGCGCCCCACAACACCCACAAAAGAGCCTGCGGTCAGAAAAATCAGAAGCATGGTGATGATATTTTTATCTCCTACTCCTTTTGCCATAAGCTCCAGCTTTCTGTCAAAGCTGATCGTTCTGTTCTGAACACATGCCACCAGGATCGCAGACAGAAAAGCCACAACGATCGGTACATTATAAAATCCCATAGGGATCTTCATCACATACTCAAACAAAATCCCCAGTCCCAGATACAGGACCAGAAAAACACCGATAGGCAGCAGTGCGATCACATTTCCTTTTTTCTTCATTTCCTCCATAAAACAATTCCCTTCATCACTTATTATATTCCCGGTTTTTTTCTCCGGGTGATCTGTTTTCTATCATATCATATTTCCCCATTCCTGTCCTGTTGCTGACGGAAACTTCTTCATATTTCCGTCACGATCCTGTTATCTCTGATATTTTTTACCTTATTTAACAAGATTTTCACCAATTAAATCGTTCCTTCCGTTGAAATCCAGAGCTTTTTTCAGTATAATTGGCTGTAGACAATTGTGAAAAAGATATCCGAAGGATTTATGTTGATATCTCTGATCACAGTCATTAAAGGAGGAATATGATTATGGCAACATGGAAAAATCTGGACACTCTTGCTTCTTACAGCAAACTTAACAGTCTGAAAGATCACGTGAACATTGCAGAAGCAATGTCCGGCGAGCAGGGTGCAGAACGTGTAAAGAAGTACAGCGTACCGATGGCAGCAGGTCTGGCTTACAATTACGCAGCTAAGGAAGTGGACGAGACCGTTCTTGACGCACTTTCCAAACTGGCTGATGAGGCAGAACTGATCGAAAAATTCCAGGAATTATATAACGGCGCAGTGATCAACACAGGCGAGAAACGTATGGTCCTTCATCATCTTGCACGTACACAGCTTGGCGAGCCTGTTGTTGTTGACGGTGTGGACAAGCGAGAATTCTATGTAGCTCAGCAGAAGAAAGCTGCAGATTTTGCAAACAAAGTACATGCAGGCGAGATCACAAATGAAGCCGGTGAGAAATTCACTACGGTTGTACAGATCGGTATCGGCGGAAGTGACCTGGGACCGCGTGCATTATATATCGCACTTGAGAACTGGGCAAAGGCAAACAACACCTTCAAGATGGAAGCAAAATTCATCAGCAACGTTGACCCGGATGATGCAGCTGCTGTTCTTGCATCTGTAGATCTTGCTCACTCTCTTTTCATCGTTGTATCCAAATCCGGTACAACACTTGAAACTCTGACAAATGAGGCATTCGTAAAAGACGCCCTTACAAAAGCGGGCCTGAACCCGTCCAGACATATGCTTGCTGTAACCAGTGAGACCTCTCCTCTTGCAAAGAGTGATGAGTACCTTACCGCTATTTTCATGGACGACTATATCGGCGGACGTTACTCTTCCGTTTCCGGCGTAGGCGGAGCGATCCTTTCCCTTGCATTCGGACCGGAAGTATTCGCAGACATCCTTGACGGAGCTGCCGAGGAGGATAAGCTTGCAACAAATAAGAACATTCTTGAGAACCCGGATATGCTGGATGCCCTGATCGGCGTTTATGAGAGAAATGTACAGGGTTATCCTTCTACTGCAGTTTTACCATACTCACAGGCATTAAGCCGCTTCCCTGCTCATCTTCAGCAGTGTGATATGGAGTCTAACGGTAAATCTGTAAACCGCTTTGGTGAGCCGGTGGATTATGTGACCGGACCGGTGATCTTTGGTGAGCCAGGAACCAACGGACAGCACTCCTTCTACCAGCTTCTGCATCAGGGAACCAATATTGTTCCGCTTCAGTTCATCGGCTTTAAGAAGAGCCAGCTTGGTGTTGATGTTGATATCGAGAACAGCACAAGCCAGCAGAAGCTCTGTGCAAACGTTGCAGCACAGATCGTTGCTTTTGCATGTGGAAAAGAAGATGAGAACCTGAACAAAAACTTCAAGGGCGGACGTCCTTCCAGTATCATTGTTGGTGAGGAACTTACACCGAAGTCTCTGGGTGCGCTTCTTGCACACTTTGAGAACAAGATCATGTTCCAGGGCTTTGTATGGAACCTGAACAGCTTTGACCAGGAGGGTGTACAGCTTGGTAAGGTTCTTGCAAAACGTGTTCTCGCTCATGATACAGACGGAGCACTGAAAGTTTACAGTGATCTTCTTGATATCTGATAAACAGATAGGTACCGTCCCGGAAAATGTTTTTTCGGGACGGTTTTTCTGTATATGTGACCTTAACCGGGAAAGGAAATCTTAAATATGCAGCAGATAAAAATGATCGGTCTTGATCTGGACGGAACTCTTCTGAATACAAAAAAAGAACTCACAGAAAATACCAGGCGCGTTCTCAGGGAAGCTATTGATGCAGGTATCCTTGTTCTGATGGCTACCGGCCGGCCATATACCGGCATTCCCGCGGAACTGAGAAATTTTCCGGGAATTCACTATGCTCTCACCTCCAACGGAGCCAGAGTCCTTGATACAGACCATAATAAACTTCTTATCGAGCAGCTTCTTCCCATGGAAAGTGCAAAAAAAGCTCTCCGTATCTTTGAAAAATATGATACTTTAAGTGAGATCTATTTTGACGGCCAGGGATATGCAGACGCTGCCAAGCTTGATAATGTAGGAAAATACCATCACGACCCTAATATGTGGAATTATGTCCGTACTACCCGTATCGCGGTTCCGGACATCCAGGATGTCATTACAAAAGAAAACAGAAGCATGGATAAAGTCCAGGCGCTTTTTGCAGACATGGAGGAACGTGCCGCCGCCTGGAAGGAATTAAGTGAACTTAAGGAGCTGGAGCTTGTAGGCTCCTTAAGCTACAATATTGAGATCAACGCCGCCGGTGTCAACAAAGGAACCGCTCTTGTTGCTCTTGGCGAAATGCTGGGAATCCCAAGGGAATCCATTATGGCATGCGGAGACGGTGACAACGATGTCCATCTTCTCCGGGAAGTCGGTTTTGGCGTAGCCATGGCCAATGCACAGCCCCAGGTAAAAAAAGCAGCCGATTATATTACTGCTTCCAATGACGAAGACGGTGTAGCACGCGCCATTGAAAAGTTTGCGCTGCACCGATGAGATATTCTATTATGTATGCCAAAAAGGAACCGACAGTTTTTACGCTGTCGGTTCCTTTTTTAGAATGGGATTGAATAGCGGTACATTCACATTCGATCAATATTCATAGTTTCCTGCCGGCTGTTTGATCCTGGTAAGAAGATCATGCCAGGACTGATCCCAGATATACCATTTTCCGGTTTTGGAGTGCTTATATGTACAGATCCATCTGGAACTGTCGCTGCCTGCAAAATCAGTAAATGATCTGTAGATCGCAGGAGTGGTCTGAGTCGGTTCAAAATACGGGATATCTTCACTGATGGAATTTCCCTTACCCGGAAGTGTGTCCTGTCTTAACGTAATGGAAATCGGTTTAGACGGAGTATAATTGTTGGCCGGAGTTGCTCCGTTCAGGTAAGAATTGCCAAGATATTTATATCCGTTATCCGCTTTCATACGATCCCTCAAAAAGTTTTTGTAATACTGAGTCATCTCTTTATTATTGAGATAAGAAATCATCTCCTCGCAGTCCGTCGGATTGGTCGGTGTCCAGGTACGATATGCAAGAATCAGCAGAGCCATGGTCTTATAGCGTCCGTCTGCCGTTGTGATATCATACTGTTTCAGCTCCTCTGCATTGGTCGGGATCGTGGTAAAGGTGTAAGTATAGGTATTTATCGTTACATTAATAACTTCCTTCTGTCCTTTATCATTGGTGATCTCTTTTTTTGCAGATTTAGTTCCTTTTGTAAGAACCGGCTCCACCTGTTTCTTTACTGTCTGTGTCACGTGGACAGTACAGCTGCCTCGCCAGGTACTCTTATCCCGGACCTGGATCTTTGTTGTTCCCACATTCACTGCCGTTACCTTGCCTTTACTGTCTACAGTTGCAACAGATGTATCATCACTGGTCCATACAAGAATCTCTTTATAATTCTTTACCTGAAGCTGTCTCACATCACCTTTATTCATATTTAAGGTGGTGTCACTTAAAGATGGTTTCGGCACCGGTGTAGGTGTCGGCTTCGGTTTCTGCGCTGCTTTTACTGTAACCTTACAGTTGAATTTCTTCGTATTTGCCTTCGCTGTGATCACTGCTGTTCCTTTTTTCACTGCGGTGATCTTTCCTTTGGAATCCACACGTGCGATCTTCGGATTGGAAGAAGAATATTTCACCTTCACAGTTGTTCCTGTCAATTTAATGGCACTGGATTTCTTTTCTGTTAATGTCAGCGATGTCCTGCTGAGCTTCGGTGTTTCTACCTTTACAACACATTTATACGTTTTTTTGCTTACCTTTGCATAGATCGTTGCGGAACCTTTATTTTTGGCAACCACCTGACCTTTGCTGTTTACGGTCGCAACACTCTTTTTGGAAGATCTCCAGGCAACCTTCTGCCTGGTTCCGGTAACCTTAAGTGTTGTCTTCTCACCTTTTAAAAGAGTTACTTTTGTTCTGTTCAGTTTTGGTGCGGCGCTGACCGTCACACTTCCAAATGCCATCGTAAAAATAAGGCTGATCAGCAGCACAAAACACAATAGATTTTTTCTCTTTTTCATTCTGATTTCCCCCTTTCCGGTAAAACGTATATTTACGTCATATATTGCTTTAATCACATTTTAGAGGAAATCCCTTATAAAAACACTAGCACTTATGATAGTATCCTTGTAAATATGATCGTTTATATTCTTTCATCGCCCATACCGGGGCTTATTGTCAGGAAACAAAAATAAAACAGGACTGATTTTTGATACAGATACTTGAAATCAAAAGTTTCATCTGTTTAAAAATCAGTCCTGTTATATAAAAAATATCATGGTTGATCCGTAATAGCAGGCAGATCAAGGCATTCGCTATCTGCTCATAATGATACAGTCACGTAACATCGCCAGTGCATGCGCTGTAGTCTGCTCGCGGATCCGCATGCGATTTCCTGTAAAGTGGAACTCTTTGGCAATAGCCTTGCCCTTATAGCAGCAGCCCATAAATACAGTACCAACCGGAGTTTCCTTTGTTCCGCCTCCCGGTCCTGCCAGACCCGTCACGGAAATACTGATGTCTGCTCCAGATGCTTTGCAGGCGCCCTTTGCCATTTCTCTGGCACATTTGGCGGAAACTGCCCCCTGCTCCTTCAGAGTACGCTTCTTCACTCCCAGACATTTATGCTTGGCCTTGTTACTGTAAGTCACAAAGCCATAGCCAAACACCTCAGACGCACCGGATACATTGACAATGCGCTGGGCGATCATACCGCCGGTAAGCGATTCCGCCAGGGAAAGCTTCAGATCTTTTTCTTTCAGAAGATCGATCACTGCTTCCTCCAGTGTCTTGCTCTCATCTGTGGCGAAAACATTCTCTCCAAAACGCTTCTTTAGCTCCTTGACAACCGGTTTGATCAGCTTTCTGCAGGCCTTTTCATTCTCTGCGCTTGCTGTCACACGAAGATGCACTTCACCGGTTTTGGCATAAGGCGCAATGGTAGGATTGGTCTGGCTTTCGATCAGATCCTGAATTTCCTCTGCTACCTGACTCTCACCGATCCCGCTGATCTTTACCATCTGGGACACAATGATCTCCGGCTGGTTTTTCTGCAGATATGGGACAACGCACTCCTCGAACATGGGCTTCAGCTCATTGGGAGGTCCAGGAAGAAGGATCGCGGTTTTTCCTTTTTTCTCAAGGATCAGTCCCGGAGCAGTTCCGTTATGATTGTCAAGAACAATGGCTCCCTCAGGAACCATGGCCTGTTTATAGTTGTTCTTCGTGATACGTCTCTGAGGATTGTTTTTCTCATATTCCTTCAGATATTTATCGATCAGTTTCCTTGAGTGGGAATCTTCCTTAAGAGGCATTCCCATCAGATCCGCAGTTACTTCCTTGGTGATATCATCCTCTGTTGGTCCAAGACCTCCGGTGAGGATCACAACATCGGAACGATCCAGTGCAGTACGGATCACGTCACGCATACGGCCTTCATTATCACCTACTACATCCTGATAGTAAACACTTAACCCAAGCAGGGCGCATTTTTCAGAAAGATAGGCGCTGTTGGTATTTACGATATTTCCTAAAAGGATCTCGGTTCCTACGGATATCAGTTCTGTGATCATGAAAAGAAACTCCTTTCGTATACTCTGATCCCTACTCCTGCATGGAAAGGACCTTTCTGTTCTGCATGATATAAGTCAGCAGGGAGATAATGGTCAGCGCAACGGACAGCCAGATAAATATCTGTGTCAGCACTGCAAAAACACCTCCGAAATCCAGCATCAGAAGTATGATCATGATCATCTGGGAAACGGTTTTGAATTTTCCCCAGTAGTTTGCGGCAATGACAATTCCGTTCTCCGCTGCGATCAGACGGAAACCGCTGATGATAAATTCCCGTCCGATGATAATGATCACAACCCATGCCGGAAGCTTGTCAACCTCGATCATGCAGATCATGGCAGAGCATACCAGAAGCTTGTCTGCCAGCGGATCCATAAATTTTCCAAAATTGGTTATCAGGTTATATTTTCTGGCAAGATGACCGTCAAACCAGTCTGTCACACTTGCTGCGACAAAAATCGCAAGACAGATCCAGCGGTTTGCTTCTCCTCCCCAGCCTGTCAGTAAGAAAACTACAAGAAATGGTACAAGTATCATTCTTGCAACTGTAAGTTTATTCGGTGTATTCATCGCTCAGCACTCCTATCAAATCATACTCAAGCGCACCTGTCACACGTACCTTTGCAAAATCACCTGTCATAAGCAGTTCGCCTGTCTGAACGAAAATGTATCCGTCAACCTTCGGTGCATCCCCGTAGGTACGTCCGATATAGGCACTTTCATCTGCAACTTTTCCTTCGATCATAACAAGAAGTTCCTGTCCGATACGGTCCTGGCCTCTGTCATAAGAAATCTCCTGCTGAAGCTCCATCAGCTCGTCTCTGCGTTCTTCCTTCACTTCTTCCGGAACCTGGTCTGCCATCTCTGCTGCCGGGGTATTCTCCTCCGGAGAGTAAGTGAAGACACCGAGACGGTCAAATTCCATCTCATCTACGAACTCCTTCAGTTCTTCATGGTCTTCCTCCGTCTCACCCGGAAATCCGGTGATCAGAGTTGTACGCAGTACGATATCCGGAATCTCCTTACGGAGCTTTCCGACAATATCGATCAGTTCCTGTTTGGAAGTACGGCGGCCCATTCTCTTAAGAATTCGGTCCGATGCGTGCTGGATCGGAATATCCAGATAATGACAGATCTTCTTCTCATCACGAATAGTTTCGATCAGTTCATCGTAAATCTCCTCCGGATAACAGTAAAGGATGCGGATCCAACGGATACCTCTGATCTCACAGAGCTTCTTTAAAAGAATGTGAAGAGATTTTTTGCCGTAAAGATCTTTTCCGTAAACGGTGGTCTCCTGTGCTACCAGGATCAGTTCTTTCACTCCCTGTTCAGCCATATCCTCTGCCTGGGCAATGAGGCGCTCCATAGGAACGCTTCGAAATTTACCTCTGAGCTTCGGGATGATGCAGTAGGTACAGTGCTTGTCGCAGCCTTCCGCGATCTTCAGGTAGCCGAAATGTCCACCTGTTGTAAGGACACGTTTGCTTCCTGTATCCGGCAGATAATCAATATCACGGAATTCTTCGAAATGATTTCCGGCTACTGCTTCCTCCAGAGCCTTTACGATGTCGCCGTAGGATGTGGTTCCAAGAACAGCATCGACCTCCGGAACCTCCTCAATGATCTCTTTCTGGTATCGCTGTGCCATACAGCCGGTAACGATCAGTGCATGGCAGCTTCCTGTTTTTTTGTACTCTGCCATTTCAAGAATGGTTTCCACACTCTCTTCCTTGGCATCCTTGATAAAACAGCAGGTATTGATCACGATTGCATCTGCCTGTGTTTCATCGTCTGTGATCTCATGACCTCCGGCTGTAAGAAGTCCCAGCATTTCCTCAGAATCCGCCAGGTTCTTGTCACAGCCAAGAGAGATGAATAATATTTTCATAAAATTACTCCGCTTCTGTCTGAGCTGCTTCTGCAGTCTCAGTGCCTTCTGCGGTCTCGCCCTCTGCTGCCTCAAGAGCCTCCTTCTCAGCTTCAAGAGCCTCCAGCTCTTCCTCTTCCTCCTGTCCGGGAAGGATCTTTACTTTGCCCTTGTAAAGCTCATCAATGGCAACGGAAAGCGGTTTCTTTCCTGCTGCACCCGGTACAAGCGGCTCTGCTCCTGCGATCAGCTGGCGGGCACGTTTGCTTGCTGCAAGTACAAGAGAATAACGGCTGTTCAGCACGAGAGCCTCATCGTCGTCCTCGTTGTTTGTGTTGATAGCCTCAATTAATTCTGAATAAGATGGATGTATCATATCTTTTCTCCCTTCTGTAACGGCAGGGCCGTATTTAACTTGTTAATTGGTATTTATAAAAAAGCTTCCGCTTCTTTCTGGATCCTGGATACAAAATCATGATTCCTGGATGTACGCATGCGCTCACACCGGATGGTCTCATGAAGTGTATCAACACATTCCTCCAGATCATCATTGATCAGGAGATAATCATATTTATCCATTCCTCTGGATTCTTCAACCGCTCTTCTGAGACGCCCGTTGATCACATCCAGAGTCTCTGTTCCGCGACCTACCAGACGGTTCTTAAGCTCCTCCATAGACGGCGGACATACAAATACCAGCAGTGTATCCGGAAACTTCTCACGGATCTTCATGGCACCCTGGATCTCGATCTCAAGGATCACATCTTTCCCTGCGGAAAGCTGCTCCTCTACATATTTGCGGGGTGTGCCATAATAATTCTCCACATACTGTGCATACTCGATCAGTCCGTCTTCCCGGATCAGCTGTTCAAATTCTTCTTTTGTGCGGAAGAAATAAGCCTCTCCGTCCTTCTCACCCGGTCTTGGATTTCTGGTAGTAACAGAAACAGATAATGCATAATTGTCATATTTTTCCATCAGCCGTTTCATGACAGTACCTTTTCCGGAACCGGAAAAGCCCGAAACAACAACTAAAATTCCCTTACTCATTTCCTTCCTCCCTCATTTCCTCTCCATACGCTTCCGAAAATCTCCTGGCAATGGTTTCCGGCTGCAGAGCGGAAAGGACAAGATAATCATCGGAAGTAACGATCACTGCTTTTGTTTTTCTTCCCTGTGTGGCATCGATCAGAGTTCGGGTCCCCTTGACACTCTGTATCATGCGCTTTACAGGAGCGGCATCCGGACTTACCACAGCCACGATCTTGCGTGAATTGACAACATTTCCAAAGCCTACATTAATAAGTTTCGCCATTTACGCTCTCCTTTCTGTCTGTGTACAGCCTGTTTCCTGCCCGGTTACTCGATATTCTGGATCTGCTCACGGATCTTCTCGATCTCTGTCTTCAGATCGATGGCCGCGTTGGATACAATAAGATCATTGGATTTAGACAGGATAGTGTTCGCCTCACGGTTCATCTCCTGTGCCATGAAATCCATCTTACGTCCCACGCCCTCGTTCTCATCCAGGATCTTTCTCATTCCGTGGATGTGGCTTCGAAGACGTACCGTCTCCTCATCATTGCAGATCTTATCTGAAAAAAGTATCACCTCTGCGGCGATCCTGGAATCATCGATCTGGTTATCTTCAAGTAGCTCGTGCATCTTGACTTCCAGTTTCTCCCGATAAGCCTTCACTACTTCCGGAGAACGTTTTTCCACTACATCGACCTTTGCTTCCAGTCCGTCCAGCTTCCCAAGAAGATCCTGTTTCAGATTAGCACCCTCACGCTGGCGGGTCTCCACAAATTTCCGGCAGGCCTCATGAAGCGGACCCTCCAGAAAATTCCAGAGCTCTTCCTCATCCGGAGCCTGCTCTTCCATTGTAAACACATCCGGATATCTGGAAAGTGTGGAAACACGGATATCATTCTCGATCCCCAGTTCCTCACTCATCTGGTTCAGATAGCCCAGATATTCCTTTGCCAGCTCTGCATTGTATTTCAGAGCCATTCCGCCCATTGTATAGTCTTCATAGGTGATGAACACATCGACTTTGCCGCGGCGGATATAAGTCTTCATCACATTTCGGATCTCTCCCTCAAAATAGCTGAGTCTTTTCGGCATTTTGATGTTCAGATCCAGATATCTGTGATTGACGGATTTCAGTTCAACAGAAACCTTACGCTCTCTGGAAACTGCTTCTGCCCTGCCAAAGCCGGTCATACTTTTTATCATGTTATCCTCCAATACTGCCTCTTAAGTTTATCAGCTGCTGATAAATACAGTAACTGATTGCATACGGATTTATTATAGTTCATTCCAAAACCCTAGTCAAACTCTTTTTTTACTGTTATAATGATTGATGTTGAAATGGAGGTAAAATCATGGCATTTGACGGAATTACAGTTTCTGCTCTCGTGGCAGAGATCGATGATAATTTAAAAGGCGGACGTATCAACAAGATCGCCCAGCCGGAAAACGATGAACTTTTGATCACAGGAAAGGGCGCAAATGGACAGAAACGTCTTCTCTTAAGTGCAAGCGCATCCCTTCCTCTGATCTATTTTACAGATAAGAACCGTATCAGTCCTTTAACTGCACCGAACTTCTGCATGCTTCTCAGAAAGCACATCGGAAGCGCCCGTATCCTTGATGTGAAACAGCCTGGAATGGAGCGTGTGGTGGAATTTGAGCTGGAGCATCTTAATGAGCTGGGGGATCCCTGCAGAAAGCGTCTGATCATGGAACTGATGGGCAAGCACAGCAACATCATCTTCTGTGACGAAAAGGGAATGATCCTGGACAGCATCAAACATGTCTCTTCTCATATGAGCTCTGTCCGTGAGGTTCTTCCCGGAAGAGAATATTTCATTCCCAATACCAGGGATAAAGAAAATCCGCTGACTGTTTCCGAGGAGGAGTTCACACAGCACATCTGTAAAAAGCCTGTAAATATTTCCAAGGCGCTTTACACTTCACTCACAGGTATGAGCCCGGTAATGGCTGAGGAGATCTGCTACCGTGCATCCATTGACGGAAGCGATGCATCGCAGTCCCTAGATGAGGCAGCCTGCACCCATCTTTATCATACCTTTCTCCGCCTTATGGAACAGATTCGGAACAGAGAGTTCACCCCAAATATTGTCTACCGCGGAGAGGAACCTGTGGAATACGGTGTCTTTCCTTATCAGCAGTTTGGCAGTGAATACCGCAGCGAAATCTTTGACAGTGTCTCTGTTATGCTGGAGACCTATTATGCTACCAAAAGTCTGCTGACACGTATCCACCAGAAATCCTCCGATCTTCGCCGTGTAGTACAGACCGCTCTGGAACGTAACCGAAAAAAATACAACATCCAGAAAAAGCAGCTGAATGATACTACAAAAAAAGATAAATTCAAGGTCTACGGTGAACTGATCAACACCTACGGATACGGACTTGAGGAAGGCTGCAAATCCTTTAAAGCACTGAACTATTACACCAACGAGGAGATCACTATCCCTCTTGACCCGACACTGACTCCGGCACAGAATTCCAAGAAATATTTTGATAAATACGGAAAGCTGAAGCGTACAGAGGAAGCCGTCACGGAACAGATCACAGATACGGAAAGTGAGATCTCTCATCTGGAATCTATCTCCAATGCTCTGGATATCGCCAGATCTGAAAGTGACCTTTCCCAGATCAAGGAAGAGCTCACTGAGTACGGCTATATCAAACGTCACTACACAAACAAAAAAGGCCAGAAAGCCCAGCCGAAATCCAAACCGCTCCACTACATATCCAGTGACGGTTTTGATATCTATGTGGGAAAAAACAATTTCCAGAATGATGAGCTGACTTTCAAGTTCGCAACCGGAAATGACTGGTGGTTCCATGCAAAGAAAATGGCTGGTTCCCATGTGATCGTCCGCACCAAAGACGGTGAACTTCCGGACCGTACCTTCGAAGAAGCAGGCCGCCTGGCCGCCTGGTACTCCAAAGGACACTCTGCTCCCAAGGTAGAGATCGATTATATCCAGAAAAAGCATGTGAAAAAACCTGCCGGTGCGAAACCCGGTTTCGTTGTTTATTACACCAATTATTCTCTCATGGCTTCTCCGGATATTTCGGATCTGAAAGAGGTTACGGAGTAATAACTATTCAACAAAAAACCTTCCTGTGTTCTCGTATTTCTTCAAGACCGGATACCTGTATCTCTGCAAGTATCTGTCCTGAGAAATTTTTCTGTAAACACAGGAAGTTTTTTTTATTGAACATTCGCACTCCGCTTCGTTACATGCTCACGAACAAAAATCGCAAAACGATTTTGTTCAGATCTCCAGTTTTTTCTTCACTGCCGGTGCAATAGACGTATCTGCTTTATGATATGGGATCAGTGTAGACTGCAGTGCATGGTACAGATCGGATTTTCCGGGCCATACGGTTCCTTTCAGATGATTCTGCTCATCCAGCTGATGAAACCAGGAGCCGTTTTCGTGATCCATGACCACTTCATCCAGGTACTTCATAAACGCAGCATAATCTTTCGCATATTTCTCCTTACCGGTCACATGATAAAGAACTGCAGAGGTATTGATCGCTTCCGCAAGCGTCCAGTGCATACGGTCATGTACCACCGGTTTGCCATTCCAATCTGTCGTGTATACAATTCCCGGTGCACCATCTGCGTTCCAGCCGTCTTTTATTGCTGTTGTGTAAAGGTTTTCTGCTGCCTGAAGATGTTTTTCCAGTTTTTCTTTCTCTTCTCCACAGTTTGCAAGCGTCCACTGTGTGATCAGCCTTGCCCATTCGATTCCATGTCCCGGTGTTGCGCCGTATGGCTTGAACGGATCATCCGGACGGTCACGGTTGCAGTCAAGATCTGCCACCCATTCCTTCGTAAAATGTTCCGGGATCCTCCAGGAGTTATCTTCTGCCCACTGGATCACATGATCAATGATCCTGCCTGCACGAATGTGATATTTTTTATCCCCGGTGACATCTCCTGCTGCCAGAAAAGCCTCTACCGTATGCATATTGGCATTTAATCCCCGATAATCATCCAGCACAGTAAATTCTGTATTCCAGGTGTCGCAGGCCAGCCCTTCCTCTTCATTCCAGAAATATCGGTCATAAACAGCCAATGCCTCTTCAAGGAGCTCTTTCGCCCCGGGCCTTCCGGCTGTCAGTGCGGAAGATGCAGCCAGGATCACAAATGCATGGGCATAACACTGTTTATTGGGCACAATATCTCCTTCCGGTGTTACACCTGCATACCAGCCACCGTTTTTTTCATCGTGAAGCTCTCCCTTCAGACCTTTCAATGCCGCATCCGCAAGCTCTCCGCTTCCCTCATGGCCAAGCATCAGACCCAGACTATATACATGAGCCATACGACAGGTGATCCAGGTTTCCCGGTTTCTGTCCTTCCATGGTGTTCCGTCGTCCCCCAGATAATAGGAACCTCCATTCGGTGAAGGAAATCGATGTCCGAAATTCAAAAGCTCCTCACAGGATGCTTTCAGGAATTCCCGGTTTTCTTTTGTGTTGATCTCATATTTGCTGTTCATTTCAACCACCCCATCTACTTTTTTCTTTAGGATACCATTCTTTTTTGGGGACTTCAATTCCTTTGGATTCTTTTGACAGATTGACGAAAAAAGGAGAATGCCCTATATGCATTCTCCTCATATCAGATTTCTTAATTCCATTACCATAACGGTCACAGATAGCCCTGTATTAATCTTCAAAGCAGGTGATCACATAACGCTCACTTTCTGTGATCACATCGGAAACATTATCCCTGTCCCAGATCGCATCACTGATGATATCTTTCAGCTTATCATCCATAACGATATTAAAATTCTCCTCGATCACCTGAAACGGGACTCCCTCATTCTCCTGTGCATACTCCATGATAAAATCAAGAATCTTCTCTTCCATACCTTAAAATCTGCCTTTCTGTAAATACTAACGTTTAATATATTACATCAGATTTCCGCAGATGTCCAGATATTTTCCAGCCATGTCCATGCGGTATTCCATAAGATATTGTGCCAGTATACACACCCCTTCACATTTCGTTCTATATCAGAATCTGGTATGTCGGTTCACATATTTTGCTTTATATTTGGAGTACACAATGGTCTGATCCTTGTAAAGGCCATAATATCCCGATGCTGCATAGCTGATAGATACTGCGATCAGATAGAAGGATACTCCCTTAAATCCAAACATTTCAAAAGCGATCAGGATCGAAGTGATCGGACAATTGGTCACACCGCAGAAAACTGCTGCCATTCCGCAGGCTGCACAGATCGACGGAGAAATTCCCATAAGATTACCCATCACACAGCCAAAGGTAGCTCCAATACAGAAAGAAGGTACGATCTCTCCCCCGCGGAATCCTGCGCGCATAGTCAGTGCTGTAAGCACCATTTTCCAGAAAAAGGCGAAAGTATCCGCCTGTCCGTTTTCCACCGCTTTTTCAATAAGCTCCGCACCAGCGCCCATATATTCATCTGTTCTCAGAATAAAGGTGACAACAATGACCAGGCAGGCGCCCACTGCAACCCTGACATATTTATTCTTAAACCATCTGCCATAAAGTCCTACTGCACCATTCAGCGCAATACAGAACATAATGCTGACAACTGCACAGCCCAGAGCGATCACTCCCATTTTCAGGCCAGTTTCCACAGTCAGTGCCGGAATATCCGTCACATGAAAACTTTCCGGCGTGACTCCCATTCCGGCTGCAAATCCGGAAGCGATCAATGACGCGATCATACACGGCATCAGTGCTGCATAATACATCACGCCCACACTGACCACTTCCAACGCAAAAACTGCCGCTGCCATCGGTGTTCCAAACAGCGCGGAAAACGCCGCGCTCATGCCGCACATGACAATTACATGACGGTCCTCCTCGTCCAGATGGATCCATCTTCCAAGCTGGTTGGCAATACTTCCTCCAAGCTGGATCGCTGCTCCCTCACGTCCCGCAGAACCACCGGTAAAATGAGTCAGCGCCGTTGTGATAAAGATCAGAGGCGCAGAAAGGATCGGCACATCATCTCTGGAACGCACGGTAGAAAGAACCTGATTGGTCCCTCCATCCTCTTTTCCAAGCTTCTCATACAAAAATACAATGACAAGTCCAGATAATGGCAGCAAAAGAAAAATCCATTCATGCGCCTTCCGGTAACTGGTCACTGCCTTCAACGTAAAAGAAAACAGTGTGCTGGCAGCTCCTACGATACATCCTGTAATGACAGCAAGAACCAGCCACTTGATCAGATTTGAGATATCCCGGCTGATTCTTGCACTGTAATAATATAAATGTTCCTTTAATCTTTTGTTATGATCGATCCCCATGTTCCTTCCCTTCTTTTCTTTACTGTCTGCATTATACTACATTTTTCCTCTCAGTAAAAGCAGGAAGAGAAAGCCCTGTTATTTTTTCTTCCGGGAAATATGCCTGTGTATCAGGATCGAGAATACACTGATCATCACAAGAAGCACTGCGGAAAGCCAGAATGCCGGAGACTTCGGATTTTTGATATTTGCTCCAAATATTGTAGCGAGAATAACTCCCGGCAGCGTTCCAAGCACGCCACCTGCCATATAGGTTCCAAATGGAATCTTTTCAGCTCCGAGAAACAGACTCACAGCATCTCCCGGTAAAAAGTTCAATGTCCGCATAAAAAATGAAATATACAGGCAATTTCCGTTCTGGTAATCTACTACTGTTTTCAGTTTCGGATATTTAGCTGTAAGACTTTCCACCATGGATGCACCTGAGAAGCGTCCCATCCAATATGGAAGTGCCAATGTGACTGCTCTTCCCAGAAAGTTCACCAGAAGTGCAGTTCCTGTAGAAAACAGATGTCCTACAGCCAGCTGCAAAACTGCAATGGGGAATACAAAGGAAACACTTTTCACGGCATAAAACACAAGCATAAGCAATGCAGCCTTAACAGGTTCCTTCGGCGTATAGCGCAGAATCTTTTCCACAGACAGATCCTCTCTATAACGGATACAGAAAAGGAGAAGCACAAGAAGGAGCACCGCTGGCAGATATTTTCTGATGTTGTCAATCATTTTTTTCATGGTCTGATCCCTCCGTTTTCAAAAAAAGAGCACCGGCACCTGTTTCCGGTACCGTGCTCTTTCATAAGTTCTGCTTTTTTAAGTTTCAGGATCAGCAGCCTTTCTTCGCTGCCTTTCTCTCCTGGTCTTCCTTCCACATTTCCTCTGCTACCGGCTTCCAGTTTTCAGCATACTGGTCACATTTCGCACAGAGATGCTCTGCACTCTCCGGTGACTGAAGATCTGTGGAATGTGCTCCGGATTTTTCTACCATTTCTCTCAGCTTCTGCGGATTTTCAAGCATCGGGCATGGACGGTACATATTGTCATTAAACGGCTGTCCGTCATGATATGCCATCATCATCGGAGACTGCAGTGCTTCCAGAAGTGTTTTCTCGCGGATATTGGAATCAGAATAATGGATAAACACACATGGATCGATATCGCCGTTTGCATTGATATGCAGATAGCGACGGCCGCCTGCAATACATCCTCCCACAAACTCTGCATCATTCTGGAAATCCATGGCAAACAACGGCTTTGTTGCACGGTATTTACGGATACGCTCATAGGTTTCTCTTCTCTGTGCAGGAGTAGGAAGCAGCTCCGGTGCTGCATCATTTCCAACCGGCATATAATGGAAATACCAGATAAAGTACGCTCCAAGATCGATCAGGCTGTCGTAAAATGCCTCTGATGTGATAGACTCGAAATTTGCACTCGTATAACATGCAGAGATACCAAATACAAGCTTCTTCTCTCTGAGAAGATTGATGGCCTTGATAACCTTCTGGTATACACCATTTCCTCTTCTGCCATCTGTTGCAGTCTCAAATCCTTCCAGTGAAATCGCAGGAACAAAGTTTCCTACCCGAAGCATATCATTTGCAAAATCCTCATCGATCAGTGTTGCATTTGTGAAGGAAAGGAAGATACAGTCATTATGTTTCTCGCAAAGACGGATCAGATCCTTTTTTCTTACAAGTGGCTCTCCGCCTGTGTAAATATACATATAAACGCCAAGCTCCTTACCCTGGCGGATGATGTCATCGATCTCATCGTAGGTGAGGTTCAGCTTGTTTCCATACTCTGCTGCCCAGCATCCTGTACAGTGCAGGTTACATGCACTTGTTGGGTCAAGAAGGATTGCCCACGGGATATTACAGCCATATTTCTCACGGCATTCATCCTGTTTCTTCCAGCCTGCAAGATTTGCATTGATAAAGAAGTTTGCAACCAGAGTTTTCATAACATGCGGATCAATATCAGTTACCAATCTATGAATAAACGGATAATACGGATGTTCCGGATTAGAAATGGCTGCGCGGATCATTGCTCTCTGTGTAGGAAATCCACCACCGGAAAATTTATCTGCCCAGTCCATGATCTTGATAAAATTCTTATCCGGATCTTTATAAACATAATTGAATGCCTGTTCAAGTCCGAATTTCTTAAGTGTGTTCATTGCGCTCATACTATCTCTCCTTATTTCTCTCAATGTAAATATGCAATCTAGCTAAACGGACATCTTCATTCCGTCACACTGCATTTCGAGTACCAAAGCTTTCTTACTATCTTTGCCTGACTCATGGTGTTACTGTACGTTTTTTCCATTTGAATAACAATAGACAATATAATTGGTATGACCAAAAACTAGGCAAATCTGTTAAAATGCCTAAATATTATTGGCATTTATTCTAAATAACATTAGTTATTTTTGTGCATACTTACTTCACGATGTTTATCCATATAAAAACACCCTGGCAAAGGCAGAAATATCTTCCGCCCTGCTTCGGGTGTTTTTGATTTATCTTATTACTTTACTACGATATTGATGATCTTCTTCGGTACGTAAATCTCTTTGATGATATTTCCGGAAATCTTATCTGCAACTGCCTTCTTTCCTTCGGCAATCGCATCTTCTTTGGAGATTTCTGCCGGAATACTGATAACAGCCTTGGTCTTGCCGTTGATCTGAACCGGAACCTCGATCTCATCATCCTTCATAAGCTCCTCATCGTGAGCCGGCCACTGTGCATGGAAAATGGAATCCTCATGACCAAGCTTCTCCCAGATCTCCTCTGCAATATGAGGAACAAATGGCGCAAGAAGAATGGTAACTGTCTCGATGGTTTCTTTGTCAACAGCGCCGTCGTTCTGCTTTGCGATAGCGATCAGCTTGTTTGTGTATTCCATAAATCCGGACACTACGGTATTCAAGCTGAAGGCCTCAAGTCTGCTGGTGATATCGTATACCATCTTATGACGGGTCTTCTCCATCTCTTTGGTAGCCGGGATATCTTTCTCAATGCTGTCAAGAGCCAAATTCCAGAAACGTTTCAGGAATCTGGATACACCATCGATTCCTCTGTCATCCCATTCTGCATCCAGTTCCGGCGGTCCTACGAACAGCTCATACATACGTAAGGAATCACATCCGTAATCATTTACAAGATCATCCGGTGAAATAACATTTCCTTTGGATTTACTCATCTTGATTCCGTTTTTACCTGTGATCATACCCTGATTGAACAGCTTGACAAACGGCTCATCGAAATCAATAGCTCCGATATCATACAGGAACTTGGTGTAGAATCTGGAGTACAGAAGATGAAGAACAGCATGCTCTACACCACCGATATACATATCTACCGGCAGATATTTATCAGCTTTCTCTTTGGAAACCAGTTCTTTATTATTCTTATTATCTACATAACGGAGGAAATACCAGGAAGATCCTGCCCACTGAGGCATGGTGTTTGTCTCACGTTTTGCAGGAGCACCACAGCATGGGCATGTGGTATTTACCCACTCGTCAATAGCTGCAAGCGGTGACTCTCCGGTTCCTGTCGGCTGGTAGCTTTCTACCTCCGGAAGTCTTAACGGAAGCTGATCCTCCGGTACCGGTACCGCACCGCATTTCGGGCAGTGTACGATCGGGATCGGCTCACCCCAGTAACGCTGACGGGAAAATACCCAGTCTCTCAGTTTGTAGTTGACAGTCTTACGTCCGATACCCAGCTTCTCGATGATATGCGGTGCTTCCTTCTTCAGTACGGAAGATTCCATTCCGTTCCACTCACCGGAGTTGATCATGGTTCCGGAAGCCTCTGTGTAAGCTTCTGTCATATTCTGAATTTCTTTACCATCTTTTGCGATAACCTGGATGATCGGAATATCGAATTTCTTTGCGAACTCAAAGTCACGGTCATCATGAGCAGGTACACACATGATAGCACCTGTACCATAATCAGCAAGTACATAGTCAGAAAGCCAGATTGGAAGCTTCTCACCGTTCAGCGGATTGATCGCATAAGTACCTGTGAACACACCGGTCTTCTCTTTATCCTGAAGACGGTCTACATTGGATTTCATGGAAGCGTCAAAGATATATTTCTCTACAGCCTCTCTTGTCTCGTCTGTTGCAAGAGATTTTGCAAGAGCATGCTCCGGTGCAAGTACCATGAATGTTGCTCCATGAAGAGTATCCGGTCTTGTTGTATAGACCGTGATCTTCTCTTCTCTTCCCTCAACCGGGAAATCGACCTCTGCGCCGTAGGATTTGCCGATCCAGTCTGTCTGCATCTTTTTAACCTTCTCCGGCCAGTCCAGTTTATCCAGATCACTTAAAAGTCTGTCTGCATATTTTGTGATGCGGAGCATCCACTGACGGAGGTTCTTTTTGGTAACCGGAGTGCCACAACGCTCGCAGCATCCGTTTACAACCTCTTCATTTGCAAGACCTGTCTTACAGGAAGGGCACCAGTTGATCGGGAACTCCTTCTCATATGCAAGCCCCTCTTTGAACATTTTTACAAAGATCCACTGTGTCCATTTATAGAATTCCGGATCTGTTGTGTTAACCTCCATATCCCAGTCATAGATCGCTGCGATATCGTTGATCTGACGTTTGATATTTTTGATGTTTGCTGCTGTAGATACTGCCGGATGAACACCCATCTTGATGGCATAGTTCTCAGCCGGGAGACCAAAAGCGTCCCATCCCATCGGATGAATCAGGTAATAACCCTGAAGCATTTTATAGCGGCTCCATACATCAGAGATCACATAGCCTCTCCAGTGTCCTACATGAAGACCGTTTCCGGACGGATACGGGAACATATCCAGACAGTAGTATTTCGGTTTCTTGCCATCATTGACATTTACCGGCTTTTTCTCCCAGTTTGTGCGCCATTTCGCTTCGATGGCTCTATGGTTATAAGGTGCAGCCATTTTTTTATTCCTCCTGACAAATTACTCAGTATTAATACTTTAATGCTTTCACACACTGCTATTAATTTTAACTACTTATGATGTATTTGTCAAACAAAAATCCAAAAACAGCCCTTTTCCATCAAAATATACATGAACCTGCAATCCTAGCCTGGTTTAGTTGACGCTTCTTTTTTCACATGATATAATTTCCTGCATGTATTTTCCTATATTATACATACCATACATATTTATCTTAGGAGGGAACACATAAATGAAATCTTTTTATTCCTGGTACCGGAAGCATATTACCGGTGCGATCTTTACAGGACTGATCCTGGGTATCCTCACAGGACTTTTCCTGGCCGGACGGTTTGAACCTGTCCTCACTGTGACCAGTCTGATCGGAAGTATCTACATGAACGCCCTGAACATGATGATCTTTCCCATGGTCTTCTGTTCCATTGTCATTGGAATCTGTTCCATCGGAAACGCACGTACTACCGGCAAGATCACTGCAGCATCCATGATCTATTTTCTCTGCACAACGGCACTTGCCAGCCTGTGCGGACTGATCATCCCGAGACTGATCCATCTCGGAAAGGGAGTCAAATTTGAGATGGCAACAGCCGATATCCAGGCTACAGAAATGAGCAGTATCCTTGACACCCTGAAAAACCTGATCCCTTCCAACCCAATCGCCGCATTTGCTGACGGAAACATGCTCCAGGTTCTGGTGTTTGCCCTGATCATCGGTTTCACACTGATCGCAGTCGGTGAAAAAGGAACTCCATTCCTGAATCTGATTGATTCCATCAATGAAGTATGCCTGAAGATCATCACAACCATCATGTACTTTACACCCATCGGTGTTTTCTGTACCATCGTACCGGTTGTGGAAGCCAACGGAACTGAAACGATCATTTCCCTTGCAACACAGCTTGTCATTCTGTATGTGGCATTCTTTGGCTTCGCTATTGTAGTGTACGGTCTCTCTGTAAAGCTGATCGGCAAACAGAGTCCGCTGAAATTCCTGAAAGCGATCCTGCCAGCAGCACTGAATGCCTTCGGAACCTGCTCAAGCTCCGCAACCATTCCATTAAGCAAGCAGTGTATGGAGGAAGAAATGGGCGTATCCAACCAGATCACCAGCATCGCCATTCCTCTTGGTGCTACCGTTAATATGGATGCTGTATCTATCCTGATGTCCTTTATGATCATGTTCTTTGCAAACGCCTGCGGGATCCATGTAAGTATTCCTCTTATGATCATTATCCTTCTTGCAAACGTACTGCTTTCCGTTGGTACTCCAGGTGTTCCCGGTGGTGCTATCGCATCTTTCGCAGCACTGGCAACTATGGCCGGACTTCCTGCCGGAGTTCTTGGTGTTTATATCAGTATCAATACCCTCTGTGATATGGGCGCCACCTGTGTCAATGTTATCGGTGACATGGCATGCTGCTCTGTACTGAAAAATGTTATCCAGATTGAGGAAGAAGCATAAACAAATCTTTCTAAAGTGTTATTTAAACAGAATGCGAATTACTTTACATAAAATATTTTATGTAAAGCAGCAATAGCAAAAGCCGTAAGATATATGTTTAAGAAACTTTCACATATACTTACGGCTTTTCTGTTTATCAACTGTTCACATCCTGTATTCTTTATACTGTTTAACGTAAATGATGTAACACAGAAATTTATATTTCATTTTGCTGACTTTATTTTTTCAGAACACGGTAATTTTCTTCTCTGTCGTAATCCTTATGGACCCCATCGTCCTCATATAAGGTATACTCCGCACCTTCATATCCGAGAAGCTGCATATTTTTTGTATCCAGAGCTGCCACACATTCCGCTGCTTCTGCAACCGGAATACATTTTCCCTTCCGGATAAACAACGGAATCTCATTCAGTGCCACCTCTACATAATGAACACCCTTTTCAAGGATCTCCTCTGCAATGGTTCCATCCGGAAGGAATTTCACAAACTTCATCTCCTCCGGAAGATATACATAACGGCCTCTTGCGTTCTGTTCATAAACCGGAGCGATCATGATCTCATTTCCAAGAAGCAGCTGGTCTTCCACATGTACAGCAATCTTATCCTCCGGATAAACAAAGCCCAACGGCCGGAAATACATATCATCGTTCAGAGCCGCCTTCATATATTCACTGTAAAGATATGGAATAAGACGATATCTTACACCGATCACATGACGGAAATCTTCCACATTTTCAAACTGGTAGCATTCCTGCTCTCTGGTACCGATCGCTGTATGATCACGCATCAGCGGTGTGAATACTCCAAGTGCCAGGAAACGAAGCAGCAGTTCTCTTGTTGTATCAGCGCCAAATCCACCCAGATCTGCTCCTGCATACAGGAAACCACACATATTCAGAGATGGCATCATCTTCAGGTTCAAAAGGATATGAGCCCACCAGGATTTATTATCGCCGGTCCAGATCCCACCATAACGATGCATACCAATATAGGATGATCTGGAGAACATCAGAAAACGTTTTTCCGGATCGATCCGTTCAAAAGCCTCCCCTGCTGCTCTGGTCATATTGTAGCCAAACAGGTTATGGACTTTGTCATGGCGGATCTTTCTGCCATCCACATTATGGTAAAATCTCCGATAATCTTCCGGATTGTTTGCAACATTGCGAAGTGCACTCTGCATCTTCCAGATATGGATCTTTCCTTCCGTATCTTTTGCAAATTCTCCTGCAAGCTCTTTGACCTCTTTCATTCCCTCTGTGGAATAGAAGATCGCCGGCTCATTCATATCGTTCCAGAAACCGTCGATTCCCTTCTCGATCAGGAAACGGTATTTGTCACCGAACCATTTTCTGGCATCTTTGTTCAATACATCCGGAAAATGAGTATCCCCCGGCCATACAGCAGCTACAAAATCACTGCCGTCCTCTCTCTGGCAGAAGTAGCGGTTTTTGACACCCTCCTCATAAACATCGTATCCCGGCTCTACCTTGACGCCGGCATCGATGATCGGGATCAGACGGATATCCTGATCCTTCAGTTCCTTTACGAATTCCGGAAAATCCTGAAAATTCTCTTCACTTAATGTAAAGTCCTTATAAGACTGCATATAATCAATATCCATATAGATCATATCAATAGGAATATGATTTTCACGATATCCAGCTGCAACCTTCCGGAAATCCTCTTTTGTAGTATAGCCCCATCTGCTCTGGCCAAATCCAAAGGCAAATTTCGGCGGGATATAGCTTCTTCCGATCACATGACGGAACTGCTTTACAATATCATAGGGACTCTCCCCTTCGATCACATAAAGCTTCAAGTCTGCATTTTCGCAGGTTACCTTCATGGTATCCATTCTGGTATAGCCAATGTCAAAGGTGATCGCTGCCGGATAGTCAAAAAACATTCCAAAGGTTTCTTTTCCGGACACAATGATAAGATTATGTGCACCGTACAGGGAATGTTTATCCTCTGTATGCTCCGGATCATCGGTACAGTTACTGGTATAAATGAATCCTCTCTTGTTGATACCGCGGTTGGATTCTCCCAATCCGTAGACGATATCCTCTTCATCCATGATATAAGTAAAAGAAAATCCATCTTCTGCACAGATTTCTCCATATCCTGGCTTTCCTTCTGCTGTCTCAATGTTTTCTGTCAGTGCCTCAGTCTCAAAGGGCTCTCCATATACATATTTTTTTATCATTTTTCCCTCTCCTGTTACAGATTTCTGTAAAGAACAAATGCCTCATAAGGTTTCAGGACCACTTTCTTTCCAAAATCCTTTCTTCCAAGATTTGTGATCAGACATTCTGCATTTTTCTGAAATTCTTCCGGAATTTCCATTTCTGCCACATGCTCACTGAAATTGCAGACTGTGAGAAGCTTCTCTCCCTCAAGAGTTCTGGTATATGCAAAAATCTGATCATGATCTCTGTAAAGTGCCTCAAAAACACCGTAAACGATCACTGGTTTTTCTTTTCTTAAACGGATCAGCTTCTGATAATAATGGAAAATAGAATTCGGATCTGAAAGCTGCTGCTTCGCATTGATCTCCTTATAATTAGAGTTTACCCTGATCCATGGCGTTCCCTCCGTAAAGCCGGCCTGATGAGAATCCTCCCACTGCATTGGTGTTCTGGCATTGTCACGTCCTCTCAGCATCAGGCACTTCATCATATATTCCGGTGTATAAATACCTGCTTCTGTATATTCATGGAAATACTGAATACTCTCGATATCACGATAATCCTTAAGCTCTGTAAAATAAGCATTGGTCATTCCAAGCTCTTCTCCCTGATAAACATAAGGAGTTCCCTGCATCATATGAAGACAGGTTGCCAGCATCTTGGCTGAAGTTTCCCTGTATGCCGGATTATCATTTCCAAATCTGGAAACACTTCTTGGCTGGTCATGATTTCCAAGAAACAGACTGTTCCATGCTTTTCCCGCAAGCTCTTCCTGCCATTTGATCATAACCTTTTTAAATTCCTGGAAATCGTATTTCTCGGTAGTCCATTTACCATGGTCTGATCCCTGGCCCTCTACATGCTCAAACTGAAACACCATGTTCAGCTCATTTCTGTCCTCACCTGCATATTTCTGTGCCTCTTCGATAGTCACACCGGAGGTTTCTCCAACTGTCATCACATCGTATCGGGATAAAACCTCTCTGTTCATTTCCTGAAGAAACTCATGGATCCTCGGGCCATGGACGCAGTAAGGACCAAAATCACCGTATAATCCTCCATTCATTTCTCCATCCGGATATGACTGATCCTTGGAGATCATGCTGATCACGTCCATTCGGAAACCGTCGATTCCTTTTTCACACCAGAAATTCATCATATCGTAAACTTCCTGACGAACCTTTTCATTTTCCCAGTTCAGATCCGGCTGTTTTCTTGAAAACAGGTGAAGATAATACATCTCTGTCTGAGGATCATACTCCCATGCAGGTCCTCCGAACGCACTTCCCCAGTTATTCGGTTCTTTTCCATTCACCGGCTCTCTCCAGATATAGTAATCCCTGTAAGGATTATCTTTGGATTTCCTGCTTTCAATAAACCAGTTGTGTTCATCGGAAGTATGGTTTACGACCAGATCCATGAGGATCTTAATGCCCCGTTTATGCGCTTCTTCAAGAAGCTTTTCATAATCCTCCATGGTTCCATATTCTTTATAGATCCTGCGGTAATCGGAAATATCATAGCCATTGTCATCCTGCGGAGATTCCAGCATGGGTGAGATCCAGAGAACATTTACTCCCAGTTCTTTCAGATAGTCCAGTTTTTCTATGATCCCGGGAATATCACCAATTCCGTCTCCGTTGCTGTCCTTAAAACTTCTCGGGTAGATCTGATATACCACGCTTTCTTTCCACCAGTTTTTTTTCATGGTAAATTGCCTCCTTTTTCTGTTGATTCTGAAATCAGCATATCCTATCCACCCTTTAAAATCAATAAGTTTCTCGTGAAACTTAAATTACTGCCAAACTTTTCTGTTTTTTTTATGCAGTTTTAACAATAAAGCACTACTGTCCGGCGAAAGAATTCCTACCACATTCCGGAGAGGCACCAGGAAAAGTCATCACAACATAAAAAAGAGATCCTGCTACTCTTTTACAGAATCTCTCTTTACAAGCCAGACAGGGCTTTTTACATTTTTTTCGGCAGGTTCCTTTCCCTCTGCCATAAGAAGTAGCTTCCGCAAGGCCAGAACTGCTTTCTGATGAACATCCTGATGAATGGTGGTCAGCTTTGGCCTGACGATCTGCGCATAAAAATTATCATCAAAGCCGGTAATGGAAATCTGATCCGGAATCCGGATTCCCCTGTCTGTAAAAAAATTGATGGCCTCCACAGCTGTGTAATCCGAAGAAAATGCCAGAGCCTTTGTCTCCAGAAAATGAGGCAGCAGCTCTTCATATTTTTTCAGTCTGCGCCGGGGTTCCTGGGGAACCACCACATAGCGGGAGCGGCTGCAGAAGCCGCCATTTTTTTCCATAGCCTGTTTGAATCCAAGCCATCTGGCATAATCACTGTCCTGCTCTGTTTCCGCAACAAAAAGTGCTCGGTGGTATCCACAGGAATGCAGATATTCCCCGATCTGATATCCGCCGGAATAATCATCCACTCCTACATTCTGAAAGCTATATCCACCCTTCGGATAGGCATCGATCAATACCATTTTTTTATTCAGTTTTCTGGAAAGCTGATGATACTGTTCTTCATTATACCCTATAATGATAAGACCCTCTACATTCCAACGGGATGCCATATCTACCACATTATCGATCCGTTCACCGCCAATGAGCATAATATAATAGCCTCTGTTTTCTGCTTCGACCTGCAGCGTTCCGGTAATCTCTCCCACAAAAGAATCCTGCAGAGACTGCATACCATGAATGAAGGAAAAACCAAGAACCACTCCAATGATCCTTGAGCCGTGTCCGGATAGCATCACAGATCCCATGTGGGGAACATAATTCTGCTCCTTCAGGATCGCCGTGATCCGGTCAATGGTGCTCTGTGAAACCCGTTTTGTATTTCCATTGATCACATTGGATACGGTTGTACGACTGACACCTGCCATATCCGCGATATCCTGCAGCCTTATCATTTCATTGAATACTGCATCAGCTCATAATGAAGCTCACAGCCCTCATAGATTTCTGCCGGAAGTAATGCCCTGGCAACCACTTTCAGTTCCTCCTCCGGCTGATCCACACGCTTCAAATGTGCATAATCTCCGTCAATCTGTTCCACGATATAATCACATACTAACATTTTTTGTCCTCTCTCTTTTCTTTTTTGCTCATACTTCAATAACCTGTATGAGCGCAATTCGTTTCTCTGACTGCTTATTCACGAATGCATCTAAAAACAGGCTACAGCAAATGCTGCAGCCTGTCAACTCTTTATTCTGCCCTCAAAAAATATCTCTGTTTATTCGTCAGCACTGTCAACCTTGCTTGCGCGTGCCGCGATCTCTTTCTCCTGGATATCATTAGGAGCCTGCTCATAGCGTGCAAATTCATAGGAGAAATCTCCGCTTCCACCGGTCATGGAACGAAGGACAGTAGAATAACCATAGATTTCAAGAAGCGGAACATCTGCCTCAATGATGGTATTTCCTTCGTGGTCCGGATTCATTCCGAGAACACGGCCACGTCTCTTGTTCAGATCTCCCATAACATCACCGGTATATTTATCCGGAACTGTAACCTTCATGGAGATGATCGGCTCAAGAAGTACAGGAGACGCTTCCATAAAGCCCTTCTTGAAGGCAAGGATAGTTGCCATCTTAAATGCCATCTCAGAAGAATCTACCGGATGATAAGATCCATCGTAAAGGGTTGCCTTCACACCAACAACCGGATATGCAGCCAGAGGTCCCTTGAGAACACATTCCTGAAGTCCCTTCTCAACAGCCGGGAAGTAGTTCTTCGGAACTGCACCACCTACAACTACCTGCTCAAATACATAAGGTGTCTCCAGATCGCCAGATGGCTCAAAGCGCATCTTAACGTGGCCATACTGTCCGTGTCCGCCGGACTGTTTCTTATGTTTGCCTTCTACATCTGAATTCTTACGGAGTGTTTCACGGAACGGAACCTTCGGTTTGGAAAGCTCCACATCCACTTTATAGCGTTCCTTCAGCTTGCTGACAACGATATCAAGATGCTGATCACCCATACCGTAGATCAGGCTCTGACGGTTTGCACTGTCATTGACAACCTTCAGTGTTCTGTCCTCTGTCATCATCTTGGCAAGGGACTGTGCGATCTTATCCTCGTCGCCCTTCTTCACTGCCTTAAATCTCTTATATGTATATGGTGTGGAAAGTACAGCCTTCGGATAAAGGATCGGGTTTGCCTTGGTCGCAAGGCTGTCACCGGTCTGTACGCTTCCAAGTTTTGCAATGGCACCGATATCACCTGCAAAAAGTTCCGGAACTTCGATCGGTTTGGAACCTTCCAGAACATAGAGTTTATTTACGCGCTCTTCTGTTCCCTTCTCTACATTAAGAAGTGTATCATCGGATTTCAGCACACCGGAGCATACCTTGATCAGAGAATATTTACCAAGGAACGGATCTGCGATAGTCTTAAATACATAAGCGGATTTCGCCTTGGCAAAGTCATAATTCGCCTCAAAGATCTCGTTGGTCTTCTGTGCGATACCGTTGCAGGAACGTCCGCTGGGGCTCGGGAAATAACCGCAGATATCATCCAGAAGATTGGATACACCGCGAAGATTCACCGGTGAACCCATGCATACCGGAACAATGCTTCCATCCTGTACGTTGGTTGCAATAGCTGCAGAAACTTCTGCTACGGAGAAAGTATCTCCCTCAAAATAACGGTCCATAAACTCTTCACTTGTCTCTGCAACAGACTCCATCAGAGTTTCATGATATTTCTCAAGATATTCGGTCAGATAGTCCGGAACCGGGCATTCTTCTTTACCGGCCTTGTCAATGTATCTTCTTCCGGCCTGTTTCACAACATTGACATAACCTACAAACTTACCATCCTCACGGATTGGGAAATGAAGAGGAGCGATTCTCTTGCCGTACAGCTCTGTCAGCTCTTCCACGACCTCACGATAGCTGACATCATCCACGTCCATATCGGTAACAAAGATCATTCGCGGAAGTTTATATTTCTCGCAGAGATTCCATGCCTTCTGTGTTCCAACCTGAACACCGGCCTTACCGGAAACAACGATAATCGCTGCATCTGCTGCGCTGACTGCCTCTTCAACTTCTCCCACAAAATCGAAATATCCGGGAGTATCCAGTACATTTACCTTCATCTTATCCCATGGTACCGGAATCAAAGAAGTTGTGATGGAAAAATGTCTCTTTATTTCTTCCTTGTCATAATCGCTGACAGTATTGCCATCCTCAACACGTCCGAGTCTGTTTGTCATACCTGCCAGATAAGCCATTGCCTCAGCCAGTGTTGTTTTACCTGCGCCACCATGACCTAATAGGACTACATTTCTGATTCGGTCTGTTCTGAAAACGTCCATATGTAATACCTCCCTGTTTGTCTTACTTAATATGTTCACATTTTACTAAATTTCCATGCAAATTTCAAGTATTTTATTCAATTTTGACAACTTTTTTTCAGAAAGTTTTTCATATTACCGTCAATTAATACAGAACAGTCGTCTATCTTTCAGAATTTCCGGTTTACATACTTTTTCACGGCATCCACAGAACGGTTCAGTACCAGCTCTTCCGGAAAATCCAGTTTGGTCAGAAGGTCTCTGGCAAGATCAAATTCCCCGATCAGAAGGTCAAAATGGGCATCACTGTCCATAACCACAGGTACCCGATATTTTTTGCAGTATTCCAGCATGATGGTATCATTCTCTACTGCATTCTCACGGTTACAGTCAGGGTCTATGGAGTGGTTGTTCAGCTCCAGGACTTTACCGTATTCTCTGGCGCCCTGTACAAGCGCCTCATAGTCAACCTCGTATCTTCCGTCATCCGGATGTCCGATGATATTGACACACGGATTCTTCATAGCATTAAGATAGGCCTCCGTATTCTCCTGTCTGCTGCCTGGTCTGATGCATGGAACATGAAGACTTGCAATGACCACGTCCAGCTTCTCCAGGGTTTTCTGCTCAAGATCTACCGTTCCCGCCGCATCCAGGATATTTACCTCCGAACCCAGAAGCAGCTGGATCCCGTACATTTCACGGGGTACTACCTTTATATTCTGGAAATAAAACTTATGACAGGTTCCGGGCATTTTCGGTGCATGCTCTGTGATTCCCAGGAGTTCAAGACCTTTATCGGAAGCAGCCCTGGCCATCTCGCGAAGTGTGCAGTATGCATGTCCGCTGGCTACGGTATGTGTGTGAAGATCCATAACTGACTGATATTTCATGATAAATTCTCCTCTGTATCTTATATTGTTTTTTTCTTATTATATTATACGTCCGAAATCTCCGATTTCTCAAGCCTTTTTCTATTATTACTGTTCACTCCGTTCTCAGCAACACGCTTCGCGATGCACAGAATTTATGCTGATCGCATAAATTCACGCGGTATGTCTCGGGTTTTCCGTGACCTTCGCTCACAAAAAACACCTCGCGGAATATTACCAATGAACAGTAACTTTCTATTACTCTTCCCTGTTCGCAAAACATTACGGTAAACAGCTATAAAAATGGCCTTCCTGTTTCCGCTAACATTTGTTGACATTTTTCACACTTTCTTTTACAATATAGTCGTGATTTACACTATTAAAGAATAAAAGTAAAAAGTAACCTGAAAGGACTCTGAAGTACTATGAAAACCATAGGTTTTATCGGCCTTGGACTGATCGGCGGCTCCATTGCCAGAACCATACGAAAATTTCACCCGGATTATCGCCTGCTTGCCTTTGACAAAGACAGAAGTGCTCTGGCAGAGGCAGTCAGTTTAAACGTGATCAACGGGATCTGTGATATTGACGATGAGCAGTTATATAACTGTGATTATCTTTTTCTCTGTGCACCTGTAGAATTTAATGTGGAATACATGGAAAAGATCAAAGATTCTCTTGGAAAGAACTGTATCCTCACAGATGTAGGCAGTGTAAAAAGCGTTATCCACGAAAAAGTAACCGAGCTCGGACTTGAAGGACGCTTCATCGGCGGTCATCCTATGGCAGGCTCCGAACGCAGCGGTTTTTCCAATTCCAGTGATCATCTTCTGGAAAATGCTTATTATATCATCACTCCGGGAGGAGAAGTTGCTTTGGAAAAGATTTCTGATTTCACAGAACTGATCTCCTCTCTTGGTGCGATCCCCCTTGTTATCACTGCAGAAGAACATGATTTCATCACGGCAGGAGTCAGCCACCTTCCTCATATCGTAGCCTCCGCTCTTGTAAATCTTGTAAATCTTCTGGATAACGACGCCCAGTATATGAAAATGATCGCAGCCGGCGGTTTCCGTGATATCACACGTATTGCCTCTTCTTCACCGGTTATGTGGGAACAGATCTGTCTGGAAAATCAGAAAAACATTTCCACGGTTCTGGATGAATTTATCCGTATGCTGATCCAGATCCGCTGTTCCATTGACAACAAAGAAGCTGACAACATCTTTGACATGTTTGCAAGCTCCAAGGATTACCGTGACTCCATTGACATTGTAGACAACAGCCTGATTCCCCGCTCCTATGTCCTTTATATCGATGTGGCAGATGAGGCCGGTGCCATTGCAACCATCGCAACCATCCTTGCAACAGAAAAGGTCAGCATCAAAAATATCGGTATTATCCACAACCGAGAATTTGAAGATGGCGTTCTGAAGATCGAATTTTATACAGACGCAGCTCTGGAGCAGGCTAAAGTGCTTCTTACAAAACGTAATTACAAGATCTGCGAACGCTGATATATAAACGGCAGCAGATATCCGATCTGCTGCTATGAATTTTAAAAATAACAATACAGGCAGGTACTAATATGGAAATCAAAAAAGCAAAAAAATTATCCGGCTCTCTTGCCATTCCCGGAGATAAATCCATTTCTCACAGAGCTGTCATGTTCGGCTCTCTTGCAGAAGGCACTACCCGGATTACAAATTTTCTGGAGGGTGCAGACTGTCTCTCCACTATTTCCTGTTTCCGGAAAATGGGCATTAACATTGAAAATACAGAAGGAGAGATCCTGGTCCACGGAAAAGGTCTCCATGGTCTCAGTGCTCCGTCAGAGACTCTTAACGTCGGCAACAGTGGCACCACCACCCGCCTCATCTCCGGGATCCTTGCAGGACAGGACTTTGTATCAGAGCTTACCGGCGATGCTTCCATCCAGAAACGCCCTATGAAACGGATCATGACTCCGCTTTCCCAAATGGGTGCCGATATCGTAAGTCTCAACGGAAACGGATGTGCACCGCTTAAGATCTCCGGAAAAAAGCTCCATGCCATCCACTACAATTCTCCGGTAGCATCTGCCCAGGTAAAATCCTGCGTACTTCTTGCCGGAATGTACTCTGACGGCATTACCCGTGTAACAGAGCCGGTCCTTTCCAGAAATCACACGGAGATCATGCTGAGTTACTTTGGCGCCAATGTAACCGCAGAGGGAACAACAGCATCCATCAAACCGGACCCATCTCTTTACGGACGTGAGATCCTGGTTCCGGGAGATATCTCTTCTGCAGCTTATTTTATTGCAGCAGGTCTTCTTGTTCCCAACAGTGAGATCCTTCTGAAAAATGTGGGGATCAATCCGACCCGTGACGGCATCCTCCGTGTATGCAGGGCCATGGGAGCAGATATCACTCTTCTCAATGAAACCACAGAGGGCGAACCTACTGCCGATCTTCTGATCCGCTCCTCTGCGCTTCACGGGACCACAATAGAAGGCGCGATCATTCCTACTCTGATCGATGAACTTCCGATGATCGCCGTTATGGCAGCTTTTGCAGAAGGAACCACTGTTATCCGGGATGCACAGGAGCTTCGTGTCAAAGAGTCCGACCGCATCCAGGTTATGACGGAAAATCTTCGGAAAATGGGCGCAGATATCCAGGAAACCGAAGATGGCATGATCATTCATGGTGGAAAAGCCCTTCATGGCGCAGAGATCGATTCTCATCTGGATCACCGTGTAGCCATGTCTTTTGCAGTAGCAGGACTGCTTTGTGAGGGAACACTTTCCATCAAAAACGGAGAATGTGTCAACATCTCCTATCCGGAATTCTATTCCGATCTTTATAGTCTGGCAAAATAATTATCTTATATCCAGACAGAGAGCATTTTCATGTATCACAACATCTGTTCCATCAGATGACAGTGCATAAAATGCTCTCTTTTTTTGTATTTCGTATAATTTTTATTTATTATGGATATCATAATTCCAAAATGAAACCATTTTTTTGATAAATTTTATCATTTTTCCCACTTTCCAAATTCCTACTATTATGGTATTATTTTTTCGGAAAATAATTATTTCCAGAGAGGAGCAACGATTATGAAAATTTTGTTTTATGACACCAAGAGCTACGATAGGGAATTTTTTGAGAAGCTGCTTCCATCTTATCCAGGCATTGAAATTAAATTCATTGAAGCAAATATCCATGAAGAAACCGCAGCTCTTGCCCACGGCTACGATGCCATCTGTGCATTTGTAAATGCAGATCTCGGCGCACCGGTCATTGAAGAACTTCACCGCCAGGGTGTAAAACTGATCCTGATGCGCTGTGCCGGATACAATAATGTTGATCTGGAAACTACAGCAAAATGCGGGATCCAGGTGGCACGTGTTCCCGGTTATTCTCCGGAAGCAGTTGCCGAACACGCCATGGCACTGGCTCTTACCGCCAACCGGCACACCCACAAGGCATATATCAAATGCCGTGAAAATAACTTTGCACTGAACGGTCTCATGGGCGTTAACTTTTATCAGAAAACAGCCGGAATCATCGGCACCGGAAAAATCGGTCAGGCAATGGCAAAAATCTGCCGCGGCTTTGGCATGAAGGTAATTGCTTATGATCTTTTCCCTAATAAAAATCTTGACTTTCTGGAGTATGTTTCACTGGACGAACTCCTTTCCACCAGTGATCTGATCAGTCTGCACTGTCCGATGACTCCGGAAACAGAGCATCTGATCAACTCCGAAACGATTGCAAAAATGAAAGATGGTGTGATCCTTATAAATACCTCCAGAGGCGGACTGATCAAAACCGATGACCTGATCGCAGGTATCCGTGATCACAAATTCTTCGCCGTTGGTCTGGATGTTTACGAAGAAGAATCTGCATATGTATATGAAGACATGTCAAGCAGCATTCTTCCTACTTCCACGATCCAGCGTCTTCTGTCCTTCCCAAATGTGACCATGACCTCACATCAGGGATTCTTTACGGTAGAAGCACTGACCAATATTGCGGAGACAACCCTGGAAAACGCAAAAACTTTTATGGATGGAGCTGAAATGAAAAATCTGGTCCACTGATCAGTCTCAGACCTGACATGCAAAATCCCCCGGATACTGATCGTTTATCTGTATCCGGGGGTCTTATTTTGTTCTTTTGATTTTAATAGATCTCGTCAAAAGACTGTCCGTCATCGTCTGTGTAATAAATGCGCTTTGCATCCTGAGTGAAGATCAGCTTCTGTTTCCCTGCATCATCAAGGCTGCACTGCTGATAGGTGACGCCATCCTCTACCGGAAGCATACTGTCTGCATTATCATAGTCTGCAGCAGTCAGATTGGAAGGTACATGGCCATACTCATAAATGTACTGGGCCACTTCATCTTTATCTGTATAGGTGCCATTTTCATCCAGTTTCTTTTCGCTCTGTGAGTCTGCTGCATCCGATGAAGCGGACCCATCTGTGTCTCCTGATCCTGCAGCATTTTCAGAATCCTGCAGTTGCTCCAGGTCGCTTTCATCAGCTACTGCCATCTCATCGTCACCATTCTGGTCCATGGCCTCCACTTCATCCTCACTCAGAGGTTCCAGGTCATCCTGAAAAGCAGATTCGTCGTATTTTTCCTTATCTTTGCATCCTCCCAGCATCATCGCTGCCACCCCGGCAAGCACCAGGATAAAATATCTGAACTTTTTCATGGATCAATCTCCTTTCATGGAATATCGTTCTCGTAAAAGTGCAATTTCTCTTTTCCATCCTTCATCATCATTTGGTGTCTCCAGAATAAAGGGAATTCCCTCAAGAGCCGGATGGCACACCACATTCACAAGTGCATCCAGGCCGATCTGACCTTCGCCGATCTTTGCATGACGATCCTTATGACTGCCCAGTCCGTTTATACTGTCGTTAAGATGAACAGCCTTCAATCTGGAAAGGCCGATCACCCGGTCAAACTCATCAAGAACACCATCCAGATCATGGACAATATCATAACCGCCATCCCATACATGACAGGTATCCAGGCAGACACCCAGTTTATTATTTTTTTCCACCCTGTCAATGATATCACGAAGCTCCTGAAACGTTGCTCCTACTTCTGAACCCTTGCCGGACATAGTTTCCAGAAGGACGGTCGTACTCTGTTCTTCTGTAAGGACATCATTGAGAATTTCCGCAATTTTGGTAATTCCCATCTCAGTTCCCTGCCCTACATGACTGCCCGGGTGAAAATTATAATAATTTCCCGGTGTATATTCCATACGTTTCAGATCATCTGCCATGATCTCTCTTGCAAAATCTCTCAGATTTTCTTTTGCGGCACAGGCATTCATGGTATACGGTGCATGTGCCACCAGCTTTCCAAAATGATTTTCCCTGGAAAGCTCCAGAAATCTTTCCACATCTGCAGGATCGATTTCTTTTGCCTTGCCTCCTCTGGGATTGCGGGTAAAAAAAGCGAACGTATTTCCGCCGTTTTTCAGCATCTGACGTCCCATGGCAGCATAGCCTTTGGACGAACTTGTATGATTTCCGATATATAATACCATATCAGCACCATCTCCCTGTAGTTTATATTTCTGCCTTTTGGCCTAACTATTATATCAAAAACTTCTTTTTCTGAAAAGTCCGCGATTCTTTCTTTACAATACTTACCATTCTTTCTATAATAAAGATATCTTTACATATGAAGGAGAGAAAGAATGGCAAACGACAATCGAAGGCGGCCGCCTCATGGCCATGATCCGGAGCAGGCACGCAGAGAAGCCGCCAAAGCACGAGAAGCACGGCGGAAACATTCTGGTTCTGCATCCCGTAATTCCCGTTCACATTCCACTGGGACTCGCAGGAATGACATCAGCAAAAAATCCAGATATTACCAGGTACGCCGTCAGAAAATGTTTCTTGCAGCTGGCGGGATCCTGATCATACTTATTCTTGTGATCATTTTTTCCGCACGTGCATGCATTTCTTCCCGGAAAGCTGCAGAAGCCGCTGCACTGCAGAAGGCCCAGGAAGAGGAGGCCGCAAAAAAGGCAAAAGAAGAAGCTGCTGCTGTGAAAGATCCCGTTTCACTGACGCTCAGCGTAGTCGGGGACTGCACGTTGGGTACCGATGAGACCTTTGATTATGACACAAGTCTGAACGCATGCTACGATAACAACGGCAAAGATTATTTCTTTAAGAATGTAAAAAGCATCTTTGAGGCAGATGACCTGACAATTGCCAATTTTGAAGGAACCCTCACCGATTCCGATGCCAGAGAAGATAAAACCTTTGCATTTAAAGCACCCGCCGAATATGCTCAGATACTCACCAGCGGTTCCGTTGAAGCCGTAAACACTGCAAACAATCACAGCCACGATTACGGAGAGCAGAGCTACACGGATACTCTGACTGCTCTGGATAATGCAGGCATTACACACTTCGGTTATGATGATACTGCAGTTATGGACATCAAGGGAATCAAAGTTGGTCTTGTCGGAATTTATGAGCTGAAGGATCATCTTGGGCGCGAACAGCAGCTGAAAGATAATATCGCAAAGGTCAAAGCAGATGGAGCAGAGCTTATAGTTGTGATCTTCCACTGGGGCAATGAGACCGAAACAGTTCCTGATACCAATCAGATGACCCTTGGCCGTCTTGCTATCGATGAAGGTGCAGATCTGGTATGTGGCCATCATCCGCATGTACTCCAGGGAATCGAAACCTATAAAGGAAAAAACATCGTCTACAGTCTTGGCAATTTCTGTTTTGGAGGAAACAGTTCTCCAAGTGATATGGACACCATGATCTTCCAGCAGACCTTCACTGTCACCTCAGAAGGCGTACAGGCTGATAACGTGACCAATATCATTCCCTGTTCTATTTCTTCCGCAGATGGCTACAACAATTATCAGCCAACTCCTGCATCCGGAGATGAGGCATCCAGGATCAAATCCAAGATAGAGGAATGCAGTGCTGCGATTCCTGCCGCGGATTCTTCATCCGCTACATCGGAAGGCTCTGACAGTGAAGAATAAATAGCATAATCGAGTAGGAGGCGGTGACTAACCGCCGTCCTCTCACACCACCGTGCATACCGCTCGGTACACGGCGGTTTCAATAGTTGACGTGCATGGACTGATAGGCTGTGGCTAAATCATAAAAGCCCCAGTTTATCAGTCTTTCTTTTGTTAGTGCTCGTTTGACCACTCCTGCATTTGCCATTCTCCAATAAGCTTTTCGGCTGTAGGCTCCTTCACAGGCTGACCATTCTGGCATTCCCAACCCCATCAGCTTCCGTTTTCGTGTCTTTGGCAGTTTCCACTGTTTCCAGATACACATTCGTATCCTTCGATACAGCCACCTGTTCAGCCTTTCGACGTTGTTTTTCATGTCTGCCATACTGTAATAGTTCAGCCATCCTCGCATATATTCTTTTATACGTTCCATGGTCTTTACTATACTTCCGCACCTGCTCCGGGAAGTGAGCTTTCTCAGCTTCTCCTTGGCTTTCTTCCATGACTTTCCATGGACACGGACATAGATTCCTTTTCCGCTCTTCCCGAAACAGAAGCCAAGGTACTTAAAATTTCTTATTGCAAACACACTGACCGTACGACTTTTCTCTCGGTTCACCTTTAGTTTCAGTATCCCTTCCAGATATTTCGTACTGCTTTCCAACAACCGTTCGGATGCACGTTCGCTCTTCGCTAGCAATACGATATCATCTGCATAGCGAATGCACGGTACTCCTCTTTTGTTGAACTCCTGGTCAAACTCGTTAAGATATACATTGGCTAACAGTGGGGAGAGATTTCCTCCCTGTGGTGATCCTTCTTCCGTCTTAACGACTACACCGTTTTCCATCACTCCACTTCTAAGATACCTCTTTATCATCTGTATTACACGTTCATCCTTTACATCTCTGCGCAGGATATTTACAAGTAACTCATGGTTCAGTGTATCGAAATACTTTGACAGGTCTAGGACTACTGCTTTTGTATATCCCTGTTCTGCATACTCCTCTATCCTCTGAACTGCGTCTTTCGCACTCCGTCCCGGACGATATCCGAAACTTCCATCCGAAAACTTTGGCTCATAAATCGGTATCAGCTGTTGTGACATTGCCTGTTGGATGATACGGTCTATGACAGTCGGAATACCAAGTTTTCGTACTCCTCCGTCTGATTTGGGAATTTCCACTCGTCTCACAGGCGATGGGGTATAATGCCCCTTTCGAATCTGTTCTGTCAGTTCGTGGTTATGTTCCTTTATCCACTGGAACGCCTCTTCAATGGTCATCCCATCTACTCCCGGCGCTCCCTTGTTTGCCTTCACTCTTTTGTAAGCTCTGTTTAGGTTGTCCTTATTCAGTATCTTACCTAAGATATCCGGCTCTGCACTGTCCCTTTCTTTCCATATCCGGTTGAATGAGCGGTGCGCTCTTACATACCCTTTACGTTCCGCGCTATCTCTCTGCAAGCAGCTTTCCTTGTTTTCTGCATCCATCTGCTCATTTCTCCTTTCCGGGTCATACTTGAGACTCCTATTGATTCAGTCCTTCACCTCTCGGCTACTATGACCTCTGCTGACTTCTGTGCATTCAGCACTGCTTTTGGCAGTGGTTACCTCTTTCGAGGCATGTCGCGCAGACCTCCCCGGGTATCACACGCTTCTTTCTCTCCATCTATCTGCCACATCTATTCCGCATGATTCCGTGTAGTTATTGGGCTTTGACTTGTTGTGCAGCCTTACCCTCATGCAAAACCTTATATGTGATTTCTGTTCGTCAGACCAGAGATTTGCCCGTGGTTAGTTTATTCCCACATCCGGCTTCCTTCAGATTCCACCTCACGATGGACACCCTTGCCTTCGGTTATATCCTTCCCACTACCAGGCGGATTCGGGACTTGCACCCGTTAGAAACGTGCGCCGCCGGGCGCACACAAAAAATAATATCCCAACAGATCCTGTGTTGCATGTTTCCATGCTACGATCCGTTGGGATATTATTTATATAAAAAGTAATTTTAAATCTTATTCGATCATCATGGCATCCCCTATACTTACGGGTGTGCTAAAAAAATAAACTCCTTGTTTTATCGTACTTGCCAATCCTTTTGTCTTCTTTTTTTCTACTGTTTGCAATTATAGCATTATTTCACTGTTTCCGCAATAAAAGCCCGGATTTTATGCGTTCCGAGCTTTTTCTTGTATTTGCCTATCTTTCCAAGCGGAAAGTGCTATTTTTTTCTATTCTGAATTACTTCCTTCAAAATCAGGATTTATTACCCATTTCTCTTCTACTTTCACTTTCGGCTGCTTTACGGAATAACCACATCTTGATCCGCAAGGAATATCACAAGTCTGGCAGCACTCTTCGACACACACCCCCGGAATATGCGGGCAATCATCCAAAGTCGCCGCACAGCTTTTTCTCGTGAATCTCCTTTCCCTATACATTTGATCTAATCGTATCTGCCCTTCTAAATCATTCTTCCTCATACGCCACATCTGCCTTTTTTCATCATTCCTTGCTCTTCCTGATACTTTTCATAATTTGCTTCAGCTATTGTGCGATCCCTATACCAGTATCCTTTATCTGATCTACGGAACATAAAGCATTTTGGAGCTACATTTCCATCACATCCACCTAAGACAGAACTTACTACTTCATCAGTATAAGCACATATACATTGATCCTTTACTGTACTATATGTTTCGTTATAATCATGAAAAATTTCATAATCACCTTGATATGCCATCTCACACATATAGCAATTCTTTCCATCTGGGTTTTTCAAACACTCAGCTTCATGTTTTAATATTGTTTCTGGTCTAGCTGCAATCTTGTTGCAAAAATCACATTTGTATCTTTCAACCTTTTTCATGATAAGCGACCTCCAGACAAATCGGATAGTAAATTCATATATAACGATTTATATATATCCCTTTCAGTTTCCAAGCGTATCATCTCCTCGTGGATTTCACTTCTGTTGTTCTGTTCTGGTTCTACCGTAACTTCCTCTTGCTTCTCAAATTCAAGTTCTGAGACTACCGATTCCAACGCTTCCGCCATTGAGGATGAAAACTCTTCCGTATATGCTTTTGCCCATGTTTCCAAAAACTTCCCGGATTTGGTAGCAATGCCAATTCCTATACTAACAGCAAGAGCCTTGTCTATATTCTTCTGCTCAGTGTCCGTAATTTGCCCTATGTAGTTGCCGATTCTTCCCTTGTAGATAGTTTCAATCTGCTCACACAAAGCAATGGATGGTCTTGTAGCAGTGTTGATCTTAACATGTGTCGGCAATGTTTTCTTTTCCTGGGTTGTAAGATACACGATGATTACCACAGGGGAATGTTCATTTCCAATGTCATTACTGATGATTATTCCAGGTCTTCCTCCGGTCTGTTCACTTCCGGTTCCTTCAGTTTCATGGATATAGTAAATCTCTCCTCTGTATACTCTATCTGCCATCTTCCACCCCTCCAAACTTTTTCTCTATGCTATTCATAATAGAACGCAACCTGCTTTCTCCGATTCCTTTCGTCTCAGAAATTGCCTGCTCCACCTGTTTAATGTCTATTCCGGGAACCGAATCTCTGCCGTCCTTATACCCTTCCATATACAGATTCTTACAAAATTCCTCAAATTGGCTACGATCCATCTTTTTTACCCGTCTATAATCTTCTCTCCTGAGAATGTTCTTACTGTCCTGCGCCATTTTCTTTGCAATATTTCCCATGCCGTTTTATCCTCCTCTAAAAATATGCTTTTACTTCTCTTCCGATATGAAGGAAGCCACTTTTATCCAATGTGCATTTACGGTACATTTTGTATCTACTCCCAAACAGTTTCCGGATGTCCTCCGTCAACGGAATCTCCTGACAAATAGTTTCTTTCTTGTCATATACCAAAACTTTGTTCCCTCCCAAAATAGCTCTCTGGAATTTTACAATCATAACCGGCTCCTTTCTCCACTCCTCGACCTGATTCATTATTGTGTCAACCGCATCATCCCAGCCTTTGCTCCAATCATCATCTGCATCGCACCCGCCTATTTCATGTAGGTAGTTGTGTAGCCTATCTAAATCTATACTTTTCATAAGACCTCCTATAAAGGGCGGCTTACCAGCCGCCCATCAGTTTACAGTTATTCAGTTTTCCGTTTACGGTAATAAGCGGAGCGAAAGCCAACAGTGCTGTAGGAGATGGACCGAGGGTTGTACAGGCTCACGCCGAACACACCGGCACCAGAACCGTTGCCCCAGCTGCCCCCACAAAGCGGCAAACGCTCACCATTCATGTCTGCATAGATATATGTTTCTGGTTCCCCAACAAACAGCCCAAGATTCTTCATCACTTCCGGAAGGTTAAAATCAAACTTAACATCTTTCCAGCGGCAGCCATCATAATCTGTGTCTTCCGGTTCTTCGGTAGTAAAACGGAGTTCCCCATCTTCCACCGCCAGATACACACTTTCTTCTCCAACTTCTACCGGAAGCCACAAGGAACTATTTTCAGATAAATCAATCGGCATAGCAGCATCATTGTTGTTGGCAATTTCCAGCTTTCCATCCATCAGCCTCATGCCTCTCATCCATTCGTAAATATCTCCACACAATCCCTCTACTCCAAAAGCTGTATGATCGTGTGTCCATGTATCCGGTCCCGTTCCAGTCAACATCCGAGAGCCGTCATAGGTTTCGCATCTTTCCTCCTGATTGCCATGATACTTTCCGTAGTTTGTATTTCCATGTGGCAGCGTACCATTTTCCAAGCTATAATTAGCCAGGAAACCATGCTCCATTGCAGTCATTAGATGCCAGCCTTCTCCTTTGTCAAAGCAAGCCTTTTCCGCCTCTTCCAGTGTTACATCCGTTGCTGGCTTCTGCATTGGCAAGCTGTACGCCAGCCCATTGATGATGCAATTCTTATACTTTGAGATGAAAATTTCATCGTAAACCTCTCCACCGATAATAAACATTGGATGAATAGGCTTTACATCCGGTTTCCTTGTGAACTTAACCATGATTGAAGGAAGACCATTCTTGTCCATCACAACCACAGTGTCCTCTCTGTAAAATTCTCTGAACTCCACAAAATTTTGACAAAGCCCTGTTTTACCGATTTCCAATTCCTTTCTTACGCATTTCCCTCCAACTGCATCTACACAGTTTCTGTTACAAATAACATTCATCGCATTTTCCTCCTTGTGAATTTGTTTTTTATGCCATAGGACTTTCTGAGTGCCCTCTGGTTGCAATTTATATTACCAATCGGTAAGTTTGTAGGCTAAATAAAAATCAGCCTTATTTGAGCCGATTTACAACTTATATATTACCAGTTCCTCGTTATCTGCTGGATCACACTTCTCTTTCCACTCCAGCTTACGGATAACGCTCCATCTGGAGAAATTGATATTCGATAGGTCATATCTGTCATACACTCTTTTGTCAATAACCAAGCGGCTGCTAAAACCTTTATCCTGAAGCACGCCGCTGTTCGACAGATTCTTTAGCGCTATAATATCTGCATCCGTACATTCCGCATGAAGCGTGAATGTAAATCCATCCAGCTCCTTCAAGATTTCTTTGCTGATCCCCTTACCGTTCCAGTAAGAGGTATACAAGTACATCTTTCCTCTATACCCCGTATCCCACATTCGATTGATAAACTCCAGTACCTTGCCCGAAATCATCATCGGCTCGCCGCCAGTAATTACAATTTCCTCGTAATCCAGCAATTCTTCATCTGTATGTACTTCCCGGTATTCTGGAAGATTCATATTGCAGCACCCAGGACAATTCCGGTTGCATTTAAGCGTCACAATCACTCTCGCTGTTTTTTTCATAACTTCCTCCCTTAAATCTGTTCGATTACAGAATTGGCATCATCCAAGTACCCGTATGCTTCATCCAACATCTCAATGTAGTTCTGCATCTCCTCGCCTCTGTCTCCGTCTCTGAAGTTATCTGGAAGGTTATCATAGCTTTCCTTCTCTTCGCCCTTTACTTCTTCCAGGATTTCCATTGCTTCAGCTACCTTTTCAAACGCTTCAGCAAGTCTCTTTCTTCTCTGTCTGTTCATAACATCCTCCTTATACCCATGCTGGTTTTGTCTTTGTTTCTGGTAACTTAAATAACCACTTAATGATTTCCTCCGGAACTTCCTCTTTAATCCAACCATGTCCGTATTTATATCCGCAAATCGGGCAAGGTTTTCCAAGAAATCCAAGCGGATGTTCACTATAAGAAATCCATCCCCTCGTTTTATATTCTGTGTTTGAATGCCCAAGACAGTCCTTCTCTCTAAACTCATAAAATTCTGGATGTTCTGGCAATTCATCGTTGTATGTTGTTACACCATAACCAACATTTGCATACATTGTTTCTTCTGGCGTTGGAACAAAAGTTTTTCCGCTTTTCAAACATTCAATCGCTCTTTTCTCAGCAGCTTTGATCTTGTCCCATGTTTCTTGTGTCCTATCCCATTTCGTAACCTTTACTTTTTCCTTCGTCTGCTCTACCCAGCCAAGCTCTTTCATATGTTTGCAATAAGGGTGCATATCGTTAAGATGCCATTCATCCCAAATATCACAGAATTTCTGGAGCATTTCGTTTGTCCAATCTTCAGTTGGCTTCCCACTTCTAATTTCATCAACGCACTGTCCGGCTGAACCCATGCAATCACCGTTTCTGTTTGGTCCAACAACTCCGCAGATGCTTAACCTCCCATCTTCATATTCAATCTTTGCATACGCATTGGCTTTTCCATAATATGTACTGCATACGCAAGGATTTACTACTTTTACTACCGACTTCCCCATTATGATTCCCTTCCTTTCTTCGCTTCCTGAACGATTTCTTGCAAATTATTTTGCAAGAGATACTTCATATCTTGCAGCCTAATTTCTAATATCTTATCCAATTCCTTTTCTACCCCTTCCGGAGTGATTTCCCGGCAATTACAGTGCGCTGTCAAAATAAGTTCATCAAAGGAAATTCCATCCAACAAATTATCATGTCGATCAATGTCTTCTCCCAGCTTCCATTTTCTTTCAGATTCCATGTCGAGTCTCCTATCTGCTCCATTCTCCCACTTTGTTCCCATTCACATCCATCATGATTCCATGATCTAAGCCCGCAAGTAAATCATCCCTTACTTTATCTATGATTCTTGCTATTTCTCTAGCCTCGTACCATTCATCCTCTTCTCCGGTATACGGATGACAAAATGCGGAACCTCCCGTTTTCATATTCAACTTAAACATTTATTCTTCCACCTCCACTTTTACGAACATATCAAAATTTACGCATAACTCGCACTCCATGCTACTCATTATATTCTGGCATACACGGCATTTAGAGTGCAGCTGATTGTAATAATCCGGATGATGCTCTTTCAAATCTTTAATTGTCATCTGAGCCAGTTCTTTGCTCTGCCCCAATTCTAATCCTCCTCATAGTCTTCGTAATCAATCTGCATAACCTCACAGATTCCTTCGTAGCTTGTACCGTTTTCGTACATGTTTTTTACCATCTGCCCATGAATCGTGCCATCCCACTGTCTGATATGGCTTTCAATCTCTTCGTTTAAGCGATAATTGTTTCTATCTGCCATCTATTCCACCTCCTTTCCTGGTATAAGGATTGCAAAAGCTGCTCGGATTGTTTCTAGCTTTTTCTCAGCTTCAGCTTTTTCTGTCATAGCTTCCTGATAAAGTTTGCTCATTCTAATCAGCTCTTCTTTCTGCTGATTATTTTCCGCAATAGCCTCTTCCAGTTTGTTGTTCATATCTTCCTGGAGCTGATTGATTCTGCTGCAATACCTGGCATCCATTTCATCATACTGACGATCTTTCATGGCAACTTCAGCTTCCAGTTCTTCAATTCTCCTCGCCCTTAAACGCATAAGTCTCTGTATACCACCATTCTTTTTCCATTCCTTACAGAACTGGTCTTTGTCAACATCGCATCCCATGTACTCTCTTTCGATTTCCTGATACTCTGCCGCTGTCGGTTCAAATCCAACTCTCTCAATAAATTCTGACATCATCATATAGGTTTACCTCTTTCCTTACCGTTTGGTAATTTTTATCTTACTATCATCTTATCTTACCAATCGGTAAGTGTCAATCATTAAATTTATATTTTCGGAAATATTGTGGAAATAAACTTACAACTTTACACAATAGAAAATCCGGAGGGATAAAACCTCCGGACAAATCTATGTAGTCTTTTCCAATGTGCCTGCCAGTTCCTTCTTCAAGACCATAATCTCTAATACAATTTCGTCTAATCTTGCAAACACGCCAGATAATGTTAAGTTCTCATTTCTCACATCCACTTTCTGCTGATCCAGAACTTCTGGAATACGGACCGCAACATCTTTTTCACACTCTTCCGTAGCCACTTCCTTTGTAAACCAATCCTTAAATCCCTTTGGTGGCAACATACCATTCTTAATGAACTTCTCAGCCTCTTTTTTGTTGAAGCATCTTGCGTTCGTCTCTCCATGCCGGTTTCCGGATACCCAGGGAACCTTTATCATTTTCCCAGGAATCTTACTCCTAACAACTGCTTTATTGGGAGCTTCAAATCCCATGCAATCAGCAATATCAATACCAACATACCGGCGCTCGCCATTTTCATCTCTGACTGTCCTGATTTCTCCGAACCGTTCATCTGCGTATACCACGCAATTCTTATCTTCAAATTCATATCTGCTCATACCGCACCTCCATAATACGCTGTTCTCAAATCTTCCAGGTTTCTTCCGAACTCTTCTCTCAGCAAATTCAATGACTGCTCCAGCTGTATGCCGTCTTCATCATCAGATAAGCCGATGTGCCCATCTACGAAGGTATCATCAATCATGCGGATCAGGGCAGATACTTTGTTCATTTTGATGATGCAACTCTCTAAGCTCTGCATAACTTCACTCCTTTACTTATTGCGCCGAAGCTGCGGTTATGCTATACTTGAACTGCTATTATAAAACCGTAGCTTCCAGCTAGTTTTACAACCTTTCCTGATGCCCGTCTGGAAGGGTTATTTTTTGTTACATCATCATTCTAACTTACCGTCTGGTAATTTCCATCATTTCAAACCATGTTTCCCAAATTATAATGTAATTACCGATTGGTAAGTTTAAGACAAAACTAAATAAAGATACCATCTTTCAATGAGCCATCTCCATACTTGCGATACAATTTGTACGCATCTTCTTTTCCGATTGTCGTAATGCTATCCGAACCATTTTCCCAGTCAGTATACCTTGCCACGAAAAATCGCCCAAAGCAATCTACATACAGTTCAAACGCCATCCCATCAATATACTCATTGATTCCATCACGGTAAAAATCACCGCAAAGCATATCTGCCTTATGAGTATCATATAAAACGCCGTTTACCACCTGTCGCACACGGCGGCCATGCCCTTTTCTCCTGCTTTCAAATTCAATTCCACTTTCCAGCTCAACAAGCCTTACTTCGTATCCCAGCTTATACGCCATGTTCCTCCACTCTTCAGCTGTGAAAGAGTTCTTCTTTAATCTCTGAGAAAAATTCTGCGGTGTCCATCCCATCTTTTTTGCGAACTCCCTCTGAGAATACCCTTTTGCATCTAAGGCGTCTTTTAGGATTTCTGACATACTTTTGCCGTTATCAACGGTTCCTAACTCTAAATTTACCATAATGCTCTCCTTCTACCTTAATCCTCTTTTTAATGCACACATAGTACACATTCTTCCGTCAAACATATCTTCGCTGAAACCTTTTGGAAGAGGGCGTTTCCAACATACAGCCCCACATTCTGGACAGCTTGTTTCCTCCCACGATTTATCATTCGGATCCGGCACATTCGCTTTTAATGGCATTGTAATAATTCCGCCACGATCACTTATTTTTCTTGGTTTAATTTCCATCAACATCCCTCCACTATCAATATCTGCATATGCTCCATTTCCCTTAACCAATCAGAGAAATGCGTTCCCTGCTTTTTCTGTTCTTGTAATCCAGTCTCTTTACTGAAATACTCTTCCAGTGCTTTTAATGTATATCGTTCTTCTTTTCCTTCCTCGCAATAACGCCATATTTTTTCTTTCATTCCTCTTTGCCGCCTTCATTATCTTTTCTGAAAACGCAACTCAGTAGTTCGTGGTTTTCGCCAATCATCAGAAAGGCAAAAACTTCTCTCGCCTCTGGATTTTCTTTGCATTTACTAATAGCATCTTCTCTCGTGTGTGCAATATCAAGCCGTAAATCATTCCCGTCCTCGATAGAAAAATATACCTCTGTTTTATTTTCCCCTCTGTACAGCAGATATGCCACACCTTTCGGATGGTTTTCATCGAACCAGTGCCAAATCTCTTCTCTGTCCGTCCCTTTCGGGAACATCGCAATCTCTCTGCTTCCGACCATAAACCGATAATCATTTGCCAGGATCAATCTTCCATCAGCGTCCTCATTAAACGGAACATCTTCCAGGCTCTTCCAAAATCCCTCCACCATGCGGTAACATAAACTTTTATCCCCATCCCAATCACAGAAGTTATCATTGTCTATCATACATTCGCTGCATAACATCATAGGGAATCCGCATTTAGGACAAAACGCCTGATAGCCATTTCTAAGAACACTCCACTTGAAGGTATTTTCTGCGCCGCATTCTGGACACTCTTCCGTAACCATGTCCATCCGCATTTCCATAAGTTCTTTCTGCTTTCGGACCACAGCTGCATGAACTTCTTCATTCTCTTCTCGAAGCCTTTTAACTTCCTGTCCTAATTCACTATTGAACGCATCTGTTATTGACATATACTACTCCTCCTCAAAAATTTCTCTCGCTTTGTCTGCCAGCATTTCATTTCTCGTTGATTTATCATCGAAAATATGCAAGCACTCAGACTTCAGCCTTTCCAAATTCTTTTCACTTGCAGTTACTCCGATTTCTTTTAAGGCATTTATCAAATCTTCATCGTACCATTTTTCAACATACCAAGCGTTATCATCTGGCTCTTCATCATGTTTCGCTCCGCAATGCGGGCAATAATGTTCTCCATAGCACCAGAACCATTTCCCACACGCAGGACATTTCGCAAGCTCTTCCGCCCACTGTTCTTCCAGATAAGTCTCCGGATGCTGCCAGTCCACCGCTTCAAAAATACGATCAGCTATATCCTCTTGCCCGTTGCACATATCCAAAAAATCTTGCCTTGTATAAAGAGAATCGCTTAGCTCTGGAATATAGCAGACTTTATCTGGATGCTCCTTATCAAGATACGCTTCTTCATCCTTGAAGATGTTTCCCTGTCTGTAAAAATCACGCTCTATCACTGCACCTTTTTCGTTCATTTCATCCGCCGGTTTGAAGCTCCCGACCTTCACATATTCTCTTGTCTCTGAATTATCCATAGACAACCTCCCCGAATAGTGCGTATTGAATAATGGTATCTGCCACATCTGCATCAATATAGCAGGTATCTATTCTTAGTTCATGATTCACAAATTCTAAGCAATCTGAATACTTTGGTTCCTTCAAATATTTCGCCAAACCATTTAGAAACTTTTCTTTCGTAAGAATGTACCATTCTGTATCATCTTGATCGAACGGTTCAACTACATGGATGTGAAGTTCTCCATCTCTCGCAATCTGTTCATGCCCCCACTCTGCCGCTCTTTTCTCTTCTGGAACTTTTGCCCGATTTGCCCAATGGGTAATGCCGCCTTCCAGTGCTGATACCATAATGTCATCAATATCTTCAGCAGTTACCACTACGCTGAAGCTCAGATTCAATACATTGTTAAGCCCCTTTCTTTTTACCTCTTCCATTACTCACACACCCTTTCCACATAGTCTACACTGTTTGTCTGAAATCCATTTTCCGCACAAAACTCCACCCAGCAATCCAAAAGCTCCGCCAGATCATACGCATCAAATTGAGTTTCATCTCCATCGTTGAAACCGATGTTGTATGTGCCGCCTCCAGCCTTCACTGATCCTGCCGCTGCCGTTCCTAATGTCATAATTTGCCTCCATTTCTTCTATATCTTTTTCTGAATACCAATCTACTTCAAAAATATCCGGTTCTACACACGCATCATCTGCTGTCAAGATGATATTTTGTTTGTCATATTCATTCTCCACATGGTCTAAAGCATCCTCAAGGCTGTCTGCTTCCACCACGATTTCTCTACGCAGAGTTTCCTGAACTGCTATGCAATATTTCATGCCGACACCTCCTCGCTACACCACTTCAACAAACTCTTTTCTAATTCGCACTTCATTCTGCCCGCTTAATTTAAGCATACTCCATCCGCTATCATAGGCATCCAATGCAATGTACCCATCGCCAGTAACCGTGATAGATGTCATGCCATCAAATCCAATTTCACGAAGGTTTTCGATCAGCTCTTTCAGATGCGGCAAAGCCTGCTTGCACACTCCTCTAAACTGTTCCTCTGTTATTGCCTTATTATTTTCCATCTCTGTTCCTCCTTAATTCTACTGTTGCTAAAATAATTACCATGATTGCATCAATTATGAGAGCCATACCATTCAGAATGTTCAGCCCTTTCTGCGCTGTCAGGCAAATCAGAAATGCCAATAGCACGACTAAAATCCTTCTCGCTTTCCTCATTTACTTTCGCTCCTCTCTATGCTATACTAAGCAGACGGAAGGGAGTTGCTGCTCCCCTCCGCAGAACTGTTTGTTCAATCAGCTAAACCAGTTAAGAATTGCTGTTACTATCACGGAAATGATAGTGATAACAGCCAGTAGAATGTTTGCTAGGCACTCTATCTTCTGGTATTTGAGAAGCTGTTGTTCGAGCAGTTCTTTTTTCTTCTGCTTCTTTTTCTTGCCCAACGGACTATCCTCCTTTCTAAACTTACCAACCGGTAAGTTTTTCTATAATCTTATCTTAACTTACCCACCTCTGGTGTCAATCGGAAAGTTTATATTATTCCGTTTTGCACCTACTCCTTTTTTCTGTGATTATGCAAGGCGTAAATCATGGCGTTTCTTACTCTTCCTGTAAGGCGATAAAATTCATCATCATTCATTGGATTCATGTAAAATTGAACCGTTTCCAAGCAGTCATCCTGATCGTATATCTTGATCCCGTACAACACATGATCTGCTCCAGTCCGCTTCATTATTCTCGCCGCTTCACGCTCAAAGCGAAGCAGTTCTCCTGGAATCTGAGCCAATTCTATTTCTCCACGCTGTTTACAACCAGTTGAATCCCGTAAGCTCCACTTTACCATTCGTCCTCCTCCAAATCCTCTTCCCATTCATCCGGCGGATTTACCTCATACCCAGCAATGGCATACCATCTTCCGCACCCTGGGCATTGGCAGCACCCATAATATCTATCTTCCAAGAAAAACTCTTCTCCACATTCACATCTTGCAAGCGCCGGAACGCTGCATGATGATTTTCTCGTAACAACTCCAAGACTTTCTACTTCTTCTGGATGCTCTAAGCACCACATGAAATTCTTTTCGGACAGATTATTAAGAACTACCTTTCCATCCTTCCACGGAAAAGCGAACCCCGCCTCCGGATCATTCCGGAATCTGTATTCTAAGTTCAATTCCTCGTGATATTCTGTATGTGCCGGTCTAACAATTTCCATATCATACCCTTCCTCTCTTTAGAAATAACCTTCCAAGTCTATTCCGACCTTCCGGAGTTCCTCTCTATCAGTTCCAAGTTCATCAAAGAGATACCGCCAAAATTTTTCCATGCTGTCGAATCTTCCAGAATCAACACTTTCATGTTCAACGATAATATCTACTGCATTTCCTAAGAGGGTTCTTAACCTTTCCAACTCTGAAAGCTCACGAACCAGTTCGTAATCTTTTTCTTCTTTTTCCGTCAGAAGTTCTTCAAACTCAATCCATCCCCACGCTTCCCGGCTTATGTTTGTGACATATTTTCTTTCAGAAAAATTAACAATCTCACTAACTTTCTTTTCTGCCGGATAGGTTCCTGGCATAACTGGTCTCTGGGTACTGTAATATCTATACATTCTGTTTTACCTCCATCTTCTCAAAATCAAATATCCCAATACTCTGAATATATTTCTTTGTGGTCCGAATCCCACGCACAAACTGTTTTCCTTTAATGTACTGCCGGAGGTAATATCCGCCAACCAGCTTTACTACCTCCCATGTCTTATCCGGATTCCAACGATCCAGATAGAATGTTCTCTGTACGCTCACAATTACACCTCCTCAAAAAATGTATTCGCAATTCTCGCCACATCAAAGCAGATGCTTGTCAGCTCCTGATCTGTATTACTGTGTTCCATAATGTCCTGAGCGATTTCTACGATGTCTTCTGTGGTAATATTTTCTTTATCATCTGCCAGATCATACAGTAAATGGTTATATGCTGCATTGTCTCCGCCGGTATACCAGCGTTTTGAAATACAAAGTCTCCGAAGGGAATCTGCATTGATTTGTCTGATTTCTTTATATTCTTTCTTCATGGTTTATCCTCCTTACCGTTTGGTAATTTTTATCTTGTCATCATCTTAACTTACCAATCGGTAAGTGTCAATCATTAAATTTATATTTGCGGAAATATTTTGGAAATAAACGATATGCTTTATATAAGGAAGGAACTGATTTTTGAGATATGCCTTAAAAGCCTCTGAAACGCTTCTGAATTGATTTTATCTTTTTGCCGAAGGAGATATTGAAAATTTCTGTGGAATCGACTGGGACTTGATATGTCAAAAAATTCATTCATTTTTTGTGCAATTCGTACATTTTAGATGTGCGTGCAAAAGCAAGACCGCATACGGCGGTTTTGCGTATATTCTCTTTATTATTCTGGTACTGGTAATGGTAATGGTACTGGTACTGGTTACAGTGGATTTTCCTATGGACTGTCCGGCGGATTATCCGGCGGACGCAAGAAACAGTTGATTTTTCCCTGAAAGTGACATATTATAATCTAAGCTAAGAAATTGGATTGTGTTCCATGACAAAAGCGAACCCCCAGAGAGGCCAGTTTCTGGGGGTTCTTAAATGTAGGACAAAAAGATTTTTCAAGAATATTGCATTTCAGAATTGCGTATGCTATAATGCCAGTAGGCAAAAGGTAATGATAAGTCCATCCGGACAAAGAACGAAGCCCCCGACCGTGCGGTAACACAGTCGAGGGCTTCTTCTTTTCTTTTTACGGTGGCAAAGCACCCACCAGGCTATTTGTTGTCCTTATGGTCGCCGTCTAACCATTTGATGATGTAGTGGCAGGCTACACCAGCCGCAACAGCGACTAAAAAGGTAATGATAACTTCCATCCCAACACCTCCTCCCGTTGCCAGGTGTAGGTAGGACAACATCCAAATTATACCACAGCTTTTTCGACTCTGCCACAGCTTTTTCGACAAATAAAAAGTCCCTCCGCCAGTTTCCCGACAGAGGGTTAAAATTATACTTTCTTTGCATAATCTAATGCAATCCATCCAGCTCCGCTTTTCAATCGTCCCCAAGTATAGCCATTAGCACTCTTCGTTTCAACGATAGTGTATACTCCCTTCGGGCAGAATCCGTTTTTCGCATAACCAGTTCCTGGACCTTTTCGGATATACAAGTCTGGAATATCGACTTTGTATGTTCCGGTTTTAGAATTAGAACCAGCAGAACCACTACCGTTATTAGAACTTCCTCCGCCAGATGTGGCTCCAACATAAGAGCAGTAGGCGCTGCTGATGTTGATCCAGCCAGCACCTGACTTGAGCCGTCCCCATGAGCCGTTTTTAATCTCCACAATGGTATAAGTTCCTTTGTTGGTAATAACTCCATTGATTCCATAGTTTGTTCCTGGGCCTTTTCGGATATTAAGGTCTCCGACATTGACCTTATACAATCCGGTTTTATAGCTTCCTGAACTTCCAGAATTGCTTCCTCCTCCGGAACTCCCACCAAGCTGAGATGTTACTCTACTTGCCACATCTCCCAATCGTGAATAAAGCCAATCTCCAGGGCAGCTTTTATTTGCGAACCAACGATGAACCGTCAGGACCATTTCATTTGCTTTTGGTTCATAATTGAGGGACTTGTTTTTGTCCGCAAACCAAAGCAGTGTTGTTTTTCCATTTCTCCGGCAAATATCTACGCAAAGTTCGATCAGTTTTTCATAAACCGCATTTGTCATGGCATATGGATCTTTCATGTCGCTGGCGCACTCTATTGTAACTGCCCGCTGATCGTTTGAATTACTAGATGAACACCAACTTCTGTTCTCCTCATCAACGATTAAACACACCCGACCATCCTTGCCAATGCCATAGTTGCAAGAAGCGCCTCTTCCAGCCGGAAAGCATCCTCCAATACTTTCAGCTGACAACTGCCCTACTACACAGTGAGGCGTAATTCTATCAATACGATGCGTGCGCCGTCCGCTATGATTCGGACTTTTAACTGTACAGTTTATTAAACTACTATTACTCATACTCATTTCCTCCTTGTCATACTGTGTCAAATTCCATCTTTCAATGAGGCTGCATAACTTATCTACATACGAAATATCCGTGGCGTAACCTCCACCCTTAATAAGCTGTGCAGCTTTTCTATAATCACGCTCTCCAGCTAAACCTTCATAGCGTTTTCTGTCTCCCCGCATCGCTCCGTTCAGGTAGCACGAATGATCCCTGATATTTGTCAATACATCTGGATATTTTCGGAAATCTGCTGTTACTGTATAAATAGTCCCGTCCGGTTTTTGCTCCTTTGTCTGTTTGGTATATTTACTTTTTCCATCCCATACAGACAGCCATGTGTTCCCAGATAAGCTGCATTTCATTCCGAAAAGATTGTTCGCTTTTACTGCCAGATCCGTGCTTCCGTATCCAGATTCCAGGCAAGCCTGAGCGATTGTTACGGAAGCAAGTATTCCGCTTTCCTGCATATCTTTTGAAGCCAATGGCCCAATTTTTGCAATAAAGTCTTTTTCCGTCATATCTTTTTACCTCATTCAACAATTCAGGCTCGGCGCAATACGCCAAGCCTGATATGATAATTACTATTCATCATTTTGGGTTTCAATCAGATGGGTTGCACTGTTTTCAACATTTGCCGCATCGGTCAATCCTTCCCCGATGATGTAAGCAATCAGCGTTGCGCCTCCCATGATGATTGCAGTAACCTGAGTGATTGCGTTTTCCTGCGCTCCTCCAGCGATCATCAGCGGAGTAACAAAACCAACTACCGCTGCCCAAAATTTTCTACTTGTCAGTTTTCTTGCCCAATCAATTTTCTTCATGATACTTACCTCCTGTATAACTTTCATTTATTTGGCTCTGTGAGCCTCTGATTGTTCCCTGGCTGCCTTTTAATCCCGCCAGTGAGGATTTGTTTGGTTGCATTATAAAAGCCGGAGAATGGCTCATTAGGTCATTTCCGGCTCTGCATGAGTTCTGATATTCTTTCTTCTTCATTCATCTGGATTACATCCAGTAATCTCATGGCTGGCTGTACGGTAGTGTGCATATCCCCGTCCCCGCCTGCCTCTTCATAATCTCCGAACATTTTCCAGAAAGCATCCGACTCCATTACGGACCATGCCAATAACGGGTTCTTATCTTTGCTGGTATAGTAGCGGTAACTCTGAAGCAGCCTATCACGCAACTCATTTCTCTTAGTCTTTTTCCTTCTCTCTTCGATGTCCTTCAGCTCTTGGATTATCTCTTTCTGTGTATTTCTCAAATCATTGATTTCTGATGAAAACTCTTTCTGCCGTTCAATACTCTGCTCTCTCCATTTAGGATACTGTTGCACCTGTCCCAGAATATCTTTCATTTGCTTTTCTTTTTCAGCTTCCATCTCATATTTATCCTTGAAATACGCCTCTACCTTCTTGTATGTCTTCCACATAAAGATAAAGGCAGCGATTAAGAGAACTACTGTGCCGAGCCTCATGCCACCGAATACTTCTAAAAATTCGTTCATTTTTCACCGCCTCATACTGTTATGCTCATTTCATAATTCTCAGGTCCAGCTCTAATCAGCATCCTTCATCCCTCCCTTCTTATGGTGGCGTGTTCAGTTTTTCAACCATCTGGTTATTTTCCCGAATCATCCTAACCAATTCTTCATCTAAATCAAACGCAGAATTTAGGCAAAAACGCCTCATGAGTTCAGAAATGATATACCTCTGATTCTCTATGATCGTATTCTGCACTTCCAAAAATTCCTCCTGGTTCATCGCCTTCCTCCTGGTTTTCTTTGTTGTGTGTCAACACTATTTCATCCAGAATCTTGTTTATCAACGCATCGCTATCGCAATGCTCCAACATACCAAGATAGCTCTGAAGGGTTTCTGAAAAGTCCTGCATCGTAATCTTGTAATCCGTATACTTTGCCGACATACCTCTCAACGCTCTCCGTATTCTTAATGTGGTACTCTTTCGTATCACTACCCGTTCCGCCCATATACGGTATCCTACAAATTCAATTCCTTGTCCGATAGGGCGTATGCAAGTCTTTTTATTCAAATGCAGTTCCAACTCTTGCAATAAGAATTGTTCTATCTGATCTTTCCAAATTCTGAGTTGTAATTTGCTATTGCACAAAATAATTACATCATCCATATAACGGATATAGAACCGGATCTGCAATTCCCTCTTGCAATACTGATCTAATTCGTTGAGGTAGACATTTGCAAACAACTGTGACAGAAGATTGCCAATCGGCATACCAACATCAAAAAGGCGTTCTTCCAAAGGCACATCGCCCGGAGAACGCCCCAACGGTAAGCCAAAAGGTGTATGCTCGCAGTCTATAATGGAATACAATACCTTCAGCAGTCTTTTGTCTTTTATTTTCTTTGCAAGAATCTTTTTCAATACCCGGTGGGATATTCTATAAAAATACTTGCTTATGTCCAGTTTCAGGTAAAACCATTGTTCTTCTTTTCGGCTTGCCATTACAACCCAGTATTTTAGCCTTTGCATGGCGCTTAGGCTTCCTCTTCCCGGAATGCAGCCATAGGAATCTTCTATGTAGCCTTTAACCAGAACAGGATTTATTACCCGGTAAATAGCCCACTGGACAATTCTGTGTTTGAATGAAATTGACATTATCATTCTCTTTTTCGGTTCGTACACATAAAATATGTAGTACCGATCAATACTGTATGTACCATTAAAGATTTCGTTCCGAATTTCTTGAACCATAGCCCAAGCATCCAGATTATATACCAAAGCATCTTTATTGTATCTTCGACCTTGTGAAGCATCTTCTAGGGCAGCATACAGATTGTCGATGGAAAATATTTCGTCAAAGACATTCTTTATTTTCATGTTACGATTTTCCTTTAGAAATCTATGTGTAGCAGCTTTCAATCTCTTTACTTGCGGCATCCATAGGTGTTCCGGTTTTCTTTGTGTCCGCCGAAACAATGCTATCCACTCTCGAATAGCACCATTTTTCTCCTGCCTTACAGCCCAGAGTGGAAATAGACTCCTTTATCCTCTCGCACTGTCAGTAAGTCCTTGAACTTGCCGCCTCTGGCATATGAGAGTAAAGCGGAGCGAAAGCCAACATTGCTGTTGGAGATGGACCGAGGGTTGTTCAGGTTCACGTTGAACACACCGGCATTAGAACCGTTGTTCCAGTTGCCCCCACAAATCGGCAAACGCGATAGCCTATTCCCATCGTGCCAGTCCCTATCGGGACCGGCACTGATATGATTTCTTACTGCTTGATGTCTGCTGCTTTCCACCACTTTTCGCGGTAGACGGAGTATCATCGTACAGCCATTTCTTGTAACCGCCTAACATACAGCCGATTTCTTTGGAACGCCGTGTCCATTCAGCATGAGATGTTGCACCTTTCAGATACTTCAAACGGTATGCAAGCGTTACATAATCCTGCAATGCTTTATTCTTCATATCCAGATTTTTATGAGGCGTTTTCTTGGAGTAAGCCAATTCCAACTCGTTTGCAAGTTCCAACATATCTTCCATGCAAGCTGCAATTCTGTCTCCGAGTAACTTTTGATGCGGTACGCTCCACCTTTCGATTAGTGGCATTGCGTACTCTATCATATCAATAATTTTCATGCGGATTCGCAAGTTTTCAGTCTTTTGTTCTCCGTTCACCGTCTCATTTATCTCTTGCCATTCCACTTCGTTCCTCCTTAAAAGCAAAAAGCTCTGCTACCGCAGAGCAAACAGTGATTCGGTTTTACAGTTCACAGAAAGCGGAGCGAAAGCCAACATTGCTGCTGGAGATGGACCGAGGGTAGGCCAGGTTCACGTAGAACACACCGGCATTAGAACCGTTGCTCCAGCCGCCCCCACAAAACGGCAAACGCTCGCCGGTAGTATTTACCCAATGATAATCGCCGCCATAGTCTCCGCCCGGTTCATCCGGATATAATAACAATGCCTTCGCAATCTCCGGAGCCGCTGATACAGAAGAATTAAGAGTCATATCCTTATACTGACAGCCATTTCCCTGATCCGTCTTGTAGGATACCGCACCGGAAGTAAGCTGAATCTTTCCTGATACCCAATCCCATTTCAAAGTATCTGCTGTTCCAGGCTCAACAAGAGTTCCATCCTTTTTGATAGCTTTCCACTCTGTTGACTTGTCTCCCATATTTGTTTCCGCCAGCATACTGTTCGCATACGGAATAATCTGGATTTCTCCATCTTTCACACGCATACCAGCGCACCATTCCCACACATTTCCGTTCAGATCGGCAATTCCATCCGGCATCCAGTTATGATACCATGTAGCCGGTCCAGAACCGGTAAGGCAGCGTGCTGGTTCGCCCGGATGTGATTCCGCTTCCTTGCTTTCCCACGCACAAGGAACGCCTTTTTCATGCTGGTATGTGTAGTCTTTTCCCCAGAAATTGTTTCCTCTTGGCATAGTTCCATTTTTTCTGCACCAGAGGGCAATCGCACTCCATAGAGAATACGGATTTAAACTCCAGCCTTTTCCTTTGTTGCGGCAGAATGTCAATGCCTGATCGAATGTAACATAAACCTTCGGATCACGCATAGGAAGCGAGTACGCTCTGTCATTCAGTACAATATTCTGAAACTTTGACACATACAGTACATCCTTCTCTACACCGCCCACTGAAAATGCTGGATGGATATTCTGACTTCCTCCACTCATGATTTCCGCAATTTTCATTTTCGGAAAAGGAACCATAACAGACGGCATTCCCATATCATCAAAAAGGACGGTATTCTTACCGCCCGTCATTGCTTCAACCGCTAACTTAAAATCATCAAAATTTGGCATCTCTTATACCTCCATATCCCATAATCTCAGTTCGCATTTGTTAATATCGAAAGGAACCGGTTCTTTATTTGTAACAGTCGGAGATTCCATGCTCTCCTCATTTTCCGGATCATAGTCTGGATTTACTGCGGTTGTCTCAATGTACTCTCTTGCCGGTACAATAAGCTGTGCTACATATCTTTCGCCAGAATCAGCACCCATAACCAATGCTCCTGTGTAATCCTGGCAAATATCAATCACAACCTCGTAGTCCCTTTCCTTCTTTGAAACATTGAACATCAAATCTCCATCGTTGAAATCAATGTTTTTCCCCATCACTTCATAGGGAATGAAATTTGTGCCGTCTTCCGGCAGATATACTACTTTCATCAGAAATACCTCCTTCTGTTCTGTGACATTCTAACTGCTTCATTTGTTCTTGCAGCTGCAATCTCAGCCGCTTCCCTCATGGCTGGATCTCTTCTGTCCACGCCATAAGTTTTCATGATGTGTTCTGCATCAGCTTTTCGGTTCTCATTTTTGATAATCACATTCGCCATTCCTATACACCTCCTCTCACATAGCAATTCACAATGACTTTGGATGCTGAGCCGGTATATGCAATCTTGAATCCATTGAGCAGCTTATCGGTAAACTCAAATTCTCCAACCGCCCCTCCGGTAACTTCCACAACTTCGCAAGTAATGGTATATTTCATGTTGTTTTTCGTCACCGGCAACTGAACCGTTTTCTTTGAATTGTTATGCGGATATTTCTGGGAATTGGTAAGCGTAACCTGGATCTTGTCTCCAGACAGCCCCTCCAAAATCCTGCCGATATGGAGAATATTCCTGGCATTTTCTGAAGACATCAACATTGCTTCCAGTGCCGCCATATCCATAATGTTAAAATTTGTAGCGTTCTGTGGTGTTCCTTGTTGCTTTACTTTTCCAGGAGATGCCGTGTGCTGAACCAAGCCACCGCCTAAATCCTTTTCCTCGTATCTCCCCGGAAACTCAACAACATGGTCCTTCCAGTTCACAAGGTCTCTCATTATACCTCAACCTCCCTTTCGCTGATTTCCAGCTGGCAGACATAATAAAAGCCCTCGGCAACAGAATCCATTTTTAAGGATTCCTGTTTCGAGAGCCAAAGATTGTTATTCGTATCATACAGCTGGATTTCTGTGACAGTTGCAGCTCCGGTAATTGCCGTCTCAATCTTGAATGAGATTTCTACCAAGCCTTCTTCTGTCACATCAACCGATTCGATTTTTGCCTTATGGTAAACCGAACCGATTTTGTACTTTGCGTAGGCAATCGTGCGTTTCGTGTAGTCCCGATACCCTTGAATCGCCTCGCTTGTAAGCAACTTCATTGTGTATCCCTCCTTCTTTATATCTCAAAAGTCTCACCACAGAGCCGATACCTTACTTGGTAGCACTCTGTACTGACTTCTGGAGTCAATCCTTTGTCTGTTTCTTTTATTCCGATAGAAGTCCCCGGAACCGTACCAGCAACATCATTCTGATACTTGTAGCCTTCAGCACTCATTTCTGCATCCAGCCCAACTTCTACATAGGCAGCCTGGTTTCCCGTCTTAGGGTGCGTTCCTGTTTTCATTTCTTCGCTTGCAACTGGATAGGAAACCTCAAATCCTCTTGTCTCCGGCATTATTTCAACAGTTCCTTCTGTTGTTTTCAAACCAACGCTGACTTTCGGATATTGACCTGTTCCTCCGGATTCTCCGGTCATCGGAATTTCATACTTATGTGCGGATGCTTCTGGTGCAATATCTATTCCCGATTCCGCCATACGCAAGCCATAACTTACTACTGGGGAAGTGCCGCACTGTGTATAATAGGCTGTCCATCTATGGACTCTTCCGCATAGTTCCAACTTAGCCAAAGAAGTAAATTTCATGGTAAATGCTACATGGGATTGCTTGATCTCCTTCAGCTTTTTTATAAGAGCAGCCACATTTACCACATTGTCTCCAGCTTCCAGCGTAACCGTAAAAGTGTTTACAGGACCGGACTCATCATCTACATGAGCTTTTCTGCCGCTGATATTTTCCAAAATAACTTCCATGTGGTACGGGTTCATAGGCGCTCGTTCATCACGCTTACTATAAATCAGTCTGCGCCGTTCTTCATACGAAAGTCCTTCTCGGACTGGAAGCCCATACTTTTGTTCATGGTATCGAAGTCCCCAAGTCGCAGTTTCCGGAAATGCCTGATACGGCAATTCCTCAATAATCTGTTTTGCTTCATCCATCTCTAATCCCATGATCTGAAAAATCCATTTTCCCACATAAGAATTATCATAGAATCCGCCTGAGTCCACTGAACGGAGCATCCGTTTTGCTGATTCACTGGAAGGAAATTTTTCTAAATCCATACTCATTCCTCCCTCCTACGAAAACTGAACTTCCCCGGTTTCCGGATATTCGTCCTGGTCTAACTGAATATTCTTTTCTTCACCATTTATCTTCAAATCGGCAAAGTCAAGGACTCCCGGAAGATTTGTTAGAATAGAATGAACTCTGTTGTATCGAATGATATTTTCCAATTTGGCTGATGCGTAATATTTCATGATTGCATCTTTGAAATCGGATTCAATCTGCTCTATGTTTGTGCTGCTGTCATAAGATAACCCTGTACAGCCATAGCTGATAATCTTAGTATCTGCCGCAACCACTGTAAGGTCCGCGCTTCCTGTCGGCATAAGCCTTTTCTCTCTATCATCTGGAGACATGATGTGATTATATACGGCTTTTACCAGCCTCTCATTCGCCGGTCTTCCGTTTGAATCCACCAGAACCAGCTTAACCGTTCCTGGTCCGTTCCATGTTGGAACTACAATACAATCTCCGATTCCAACAACTTCCTTCGCCCACCTCTTGTAATCTGCATCATTTCCGATGTTGGAGGTCCCCTCGGATTCATAGGCTTCCATGATTCTTTCACGATACGATTCATTATCTTCTTCATCTGTTCCACCGGTAATATCTTCTTCGTTATACAATCGGCTGATACCTTCTATTGGCCTCAGCATCAGAATAACCGTTTCTGCTTTTGTGTTAAAAGCAATACCGCCATTCGCCGCAATGATTGGAACCTTAACTTTTCCTTCTTCTGGTATAATAACTTCTTCCTCTACGGAAAACTCCAAAGAAGAAGACACATCCGTTGCAGGCGTACATACTATGAATCCGGCTGCAATTCTCGTTCCGGAAACTCCCTCAAATGTAATATACCCGCTTGCCCGGTTCGCTTCCTTCCGGCTGATTCCCTTCTGTCTTCCATGCAGATCAAGCCATTCATCCCATGCCCACATTGGAAACATAAGCATCAATGTTCTAACAAGGTGGAACTGAATAAGCTCTGATTTCTCCAACGCTGTCGGCATAGTAAAATCGTAAGGAAATCCGCCCGGCATATCATCAATATCTGCCGGAAGATTATTCATCATTCTTTCCTGAATTTCCTCCGGGTTACTGCCTGACACAAAATCCGGAGCGACAAATTCAAATCTTTCATCTGCCATGTTTCTCACCTCCTTGCTCTGTTTCCAACTGTTACTGATAACGGAAACTCTTCCCATTCAATTCCTTTTACATTGAAACTGCAAACCACAGAATCTCCATTCCATGTAAAAACAAATCCCCGCACATATTCTGTACGAGGATTCACAAGCAGCGCCTCTGTTATCGTTCGCTCAATCGCCGATTCCACGGCTCCGCTACTCTTTTCTTTTATAGCAGATTCCATTTCTGTACCTATGGAATCTGAATACGCCAAACAAGTATAGCGTTCTGTGTTGACTACTTTTACACACCAAACCCGGTACGCTTCTCGTCCATCACATTCAAGTAGCTGGTTCGCTCCATTTCTCACGAAATCCCCAGCTTCCAAATCCCACAATACGCTTGGCTTATATTTTTCGTCATACTGTTCTGATTCCTGAATGAGTTCCGGTACTTCCACCGTAGGGAATAACATATTTTCGCTCATAACATACCTCCTACAACGCACTCGCCGGGGCGATTACATCAATGACTGTCACCTCATTCTGAACCCATGCAATAAGCACTCTATCGCCTGGCTTGATTGCCGGAAGAGAAACCTGATGTCCGTGTGTGCCATTTCCGGATTCGTGTCCGCTATGCTGACCCCCACCGATTTCAAAGGATAATCCTCCGGCACATCTGCATACCGTATAATCTCCTTTAGGTATCGGGATCGGAAATGTATTTGCTTTCAGGCTGTAATCTCCTTCTATGCTCCCATAATCTAAAATCAGTCCGCTTTCTCCCTGCTTTGCCATACGCTGTGACAAAACCTTTCCCAGCTTACTCACTCCAGGATTTCCCTGATACGGCATAACCTCCACCTCCTACTACTCAAAAGTTCCTTCGTCTACCCATCCATAAACATTACTGCTGCTGTCAATATGGATCAAACTCCAGGGATGAGCCTTTCCATTGCCTTTGCAGTTTGGACCGAGATGAATTCTAGCTTTCCCTGCCTTTGCTGGATAACCTTTGGATCCAGGCCAGGAGGAAACATAGTGCGTGCCTCCTTTGAAGTACACTATATCTCCCACATTATAAGATTTCTTTGTTACCTGGTTATTTTTAACCACTTCCGTCACTGCCTTTTTCAGATCCATTGTCATTGATCCGCTATCTGCATCGTGCCGGATTCCCCTCACATAATAGTAATCTTTCAATGTGCCTACTGTTATGTGAACCAGATCGCCTTTTCTGATAAAAGGAATATCCGGAGCCTGAACGGTAATATCCTCTTTTACCTGTCCCTTTTCGTCAATGATTTCCTGAGCTGCTGATTGTGCATCACTTACACTATCATCCTTCCCACGAATATAAATCTTCTGACGGACACCGAACTTTGTAAGCCCGTTCACAACAGCCTCTACACTGGAACGCCCATCGTCATCCTCTTGCCCGATGATTTTTACCCTGGTAATCATTCCTGATGTGCTTTTCTTATGTGACACTTGCTTTGTGTTATCTGCTTCAAAATGATATACTGTTGTATTGCTGCCCCACTCTATAACGCTAACTTTGCCTTTGGCAGCTCGGATCATGGCAGAACCTCCACCTTTTTTCTTTGCATCATCCAGAATATCTAACAGTACATCTGACAGCATTTCCGTCTTATACGCAAGTTTCCCGTGGGTGACATCCGGTCCTTCATACTTATCCATCGGAATCTGCCAGTCATCAAAGATTTTGGTAATCGCCGATTTTGTTCCTATTCCAGAGGAATAATAGATAAGCTCCTGGCTCTCCTGCAAATTATACAGTTCGTCATAGCAAGTAACATCGAACTTATCTTTGCTCCCTGAAAGTGTAGGCTTCCAATCGGTAATATACCCTCTGGCAACTTCCTCGTCTATGGAGCCGTGAGATGCAAAAACGCCGACCAAGCATCCCGGCTTTGCCAGGGATGAAATCAGTCCGGCGCTTGTCTTATCGTTTTTGGCTGTGAAGGAGATTCTAACAGCTAATTCACCGTCATTCTCCTCCCAGCCTAAGTTTTCCACAAATTCCTTAATGTTGTACTGCTTTTTATCCTCCGTCATAACCACAAGGCGGTACTTAATGTTTGCTACATCAATCATCCTGCACCTCCTATGGTATCGTCAGAACTGTTCCCGGATAAATCCAATGTCCGTTATCGCTGCCTCGTCCGCCTCTATATCTCTTTGCTGTGGCTTCAATCGTAGAAGAGTTGGCGGAATAGATTTTTTGCCAGCTGGTTCCACTTCCATAGTATTTGCTTGCTATCCCCCATAAAGTATCGCCACTTTTCACTGTATGCGTTCTACTTGATTGAGGAGCCGGTGTCGGTCTTGGAACCGTCTTTTTTACAAAGGCAGCGATTTTCAATTCTGATGTTGTGTAGATCTTCAGTTCCTTATAAATTGTGAATGTAATGGAGTAGTCGATGTTCCCATAAGCTCCGGTTTCTATCGGCTCAAAATCACTGATCGTCACATCGTAATTGATATTTGTTTCAGTGACTAAGAGCCGGAGTACAGTTCCTTTTATCATCCAGTTCCGCAGAACCTTAACACATTCAGCCGGAGAGGTCCACTCACGAATCATAACCTCGTTTCTTTTAGACTTCCCGTAAAATGTTCCGTCCCATGAAATAGTCTCAGCTTCCAATCCTCTCGGAATTTTTACTGTTCCTTTTGAGATAATGTCGTAATTCTGATACTTGGTTCCGAACTTCGTTTTGATTCTTTCCGGAAGAGATTGAAATGTAAAGCTGGAACTTTTATTTGATACTTCACTCAAAAATATATCCATAACTTTACGCCTCCTTGACTGGCATATTTGAAAAGACCATTTCTAATCTTTCTGCCAATTCTCCACCGATTTCGTCTGCAAGCTCCCTCATGTGTGTGCGGACTACTCGGATAATATCCGATTCATTTCCGCCGTTTCCGTCTATACGGAATGTAGGATTAAGGCTTACATTCACATGAACTTCTGTCTTTCTTTCTCCTTCTCCAGAACCAGACTTAACTGCAACCGGTTCCGTAGATGTGGTATCTTCCATATCCCCTTCTGAGAACTCGTGATTGCCCCGTGGTGCTTTTGCAAGCGTATCATTGATGGAATTTAAGTCCTCATAGTTTTGGAACGGATTTGAGGTATATCGTGAGTTTTCTACAATACCGCCTTCGGCATATTTCTTTACACCCAAAAGCTCTCCTGCTTTTTCCCACAAACTAAGTCCTCTGCTTCTTCTCTTGCTTCCAAGAGGAATGATTGCTTCTGGTCCATCTTCTCCTACCCAGGAAAGAAGCGGTCCATTTACAATATCTCCGTTGGCATTGGATGCGATGCTCGCATTTACCGTTGCCGTTCCGGAACCGCCTCCAGAGAAACTGATTGTAGCTGACGGATTCGCCAGCTTGTAATTCACCGTAATAGTAACTGGCGTTGTGGTATTGAAGCCCGGTGCAAACGCTGTATCAATAGCAGTTCCCGTATTTCCTTTCAAGGTTGTGATGGCTGAGTTGATCGGTCCCATATCCGTATTCTGAATTGCTCCTCCTACGCCGGTGCCAACCTGTGTGCCAATTCCTGAATAGTCAATCAGCGATAACTGCGTTGGCAGTTCTGTGCTGATATTCTCTACCAGAGGAGTGTAAGCACCTGACAAATCAGCATTTGCCATCTGCTCATAAAACTCGTTGGAAAACGGACCTACGAAGTCAACGCCTGAATAGGCTCCACTCATATCTACACTGCTGAATGCTGTTGTAATCTGCTCCTGCATACTCTGAGGTATTGTTTCCGCAACTCCACTCATCATCTCTGTAATAGCCGTCTGAGCTTCCATGCTTAGGCTGTCCAGTCCGAGCCACTGAGATGCCGTTTCAGTATCCCAAGTGGTAACATCTACACCACTCGCCATAGCATTATGAAGAGCCGTCTGCAACTTTTCTGCGGTTGTGCCTTCAATATCCGGAAGTATTCCGTCCAGTTCTGTAGCGTAGGCTTCTGCGATTGCTTCCAACTGGAAATTTTCAACAGTAACCTGCATATCGGAAATTTTCGCCTCGTATCCGTCAGCTAAAGCCTGGAGCTGTTCGTCATACTGCTCCTGAGAAATTGCACCTTCGCTTAACTGCAATTCGAGGCTGGCAATGCCAACCTTCAGTGATTCATCATATGTCTGGGTGGCACTTTCCACCTGTTCCTGTAATTCCGCCTGCAATTCCGCAAAAGAATCTGCATCCAAGTTTGCACCGCTGTACTTGATTTTCAGTGCCTTAAATTCAGCCTCCGTTTGAATATCTGATACCTTCTGTGTGATTTCCGTAATCTGATTTTGCAAGTTCGTAATTTCAGCCTGTTCATCCAGCGTAATCACACCGTCCTCCAATGCTACATTCACTTTAGCTGTCAGGTCATTTCCTAGACTGTTGATCTGTTCCTGAAGGCTCGCATAGACCGTATTCAATCCAGTAGTGACATCCACATCGGAATTAGGCTCAATCAGCAGATCAATAGCTGTCTTTGCTTCATAATGCTTACTCTCAATGTAGTCTGTTGCACTCTGGATCATGGCATCTACCCCGGCAAGGTATTCCTGAGTATCTGCATCATCAAATTTCAATCCGAGGCTTGCCTTCCAGTTCAACTTGTCCATGTTTGAAATAGCAGCTTCCATATTGCTGTATGTCTGCTCTACTTCCGCAGAGGCATCGCTAAATTTTGTTACCGCCTCTATATTGTCCCCAAATGTCATTTTTCTGGCTATGTCTTGGATTTCTTGCATGGATAATTTGACATCTCCGAAATGGCTCTGAAGATTTTCGCCAACTGCTTTCTGGAACTTCTGTCCAAATTCCTCAGCTGTCATGCTGGTATCGGCAAGTGCATCTTTCAAATCCTGAGATTCGTACTTAGCCTGTTCTTCAGCTAATGCTAATGCTTCTGCCTCTTCCTGTGCTTTTTTCAGATTCTCTTCATATTCCTTCTTTGCGCTGTCACCTTTAATCCATCCAGCGATTCCGCCTACGCCAGCGCCAATCAATCCGCCTACCACAGTACCAAGTCCAGGGATAACACTTCCGAGTGCAGCACCAGCAGCTGCGCCAGCTCCTACACCTCCGACTTTCCATGCACCGGATTCTTTATAAGCCGCCGCTTCGTCTTTGTCTTTCGAGGTAAATCCTTTGTACAGATCAAATCCACCACTAATAAGGCTTGCCCCTCCGGCAATTCCACCAGCAGTAGCTCCAAGTCCAAGAGCAGATAAAGCACCGGCAGATAGCGAAGCACCTCCTGCAAGGTTTCCGGCTCCGAGTTTTATGGCGGTATTTGCACCAAAGCCAAGTAAGCCAGTTCCCGCACTGGCACTTCCTAAAAGCCTGCGTCCAATTCCGGGAACCACTGTGGTTCCTCCTCCTGGTGCTGTTGTTGTGCTGCTTCCAAAAATACTTTTACCGAAACTAATTCCTTTTGCTCCAACACTTAACAAAGGCATCCCTACCTTTGCAATCATTGCCGCTGAAATCCACGATGAAAGATCCGCCTTATCTCCTCCCGGCAATATCTTTCCAGCATTGGAGAAAATGCCTTTGATTGCTCCCCATAGTTTTTCCTGAAGTGCATCTACATCAAATCCGTCAATCAGCCCTTTTGCGAAAGCAGAGCCTACGCTTGCCCCTTCCCCGGCAACATCTGATACATCTACTCCAAGCAATGCCAGGATTCCAGTTGAAACCGCCGTTCCGATTCCTCTTCCTAAAGAGCCGGCTTTTCCTACGAAGAAGTCATGACCTTTACTATCCCACCAATCAGAAAAAGGCTCCGCAATCAGTTCGTCCCATGCAATTCCGAATTTTCCAAATGCGTCTGCGTTTGCCCATTCATCTGTACTGGTAAACTCTGCAATCTTATCCTGAATAGACTCTATTTTCTTGTCGATAGCATCAAAAACTTTAAGACCGAACTCTTCAATCTCTGGCATATTATCCTGAAGCATTTCGGACAATGCCAAAATATACGGCTTCATTCGTTCTCCCCAGCTAAGCTGTACCGTTTCAATGGCTCCGCCTAATTGTTCTAGGGAACCCTTCAGATTATCCTGCATCGTATCTGCCATTTTATCAGCAGCACCTTCAGATTCATTGATAGCCTCTGTCAACTTCTTATAGTCCTCTTCAGAGGTATTGATGATTGCAAGCATTCCGGCCATAGCCTCTTTGCCAAATATCGTGCTGGCCGCTGCTGTCTGTTCTGTTTCAGAAAGCCCTCCCAGACTACTTCTGAGATTGTCCATAACACCCTTTAAAGATTTCATGTTTCCTTCGCTGTCTGTGAGGCTAATACCGTACTTCTTCATAGCTGCCGCCATATTGTCTGTTGGAGCTGCCATATTTGCAAGTGCTGTCTTTAACGATGTTCCGGCCATACTGCCTTTTACTGCGTTATTGGACATCAAACCAAGTGCAATAGAGGCATCCTGAATGGAATACCCCATCGCTCCCGCTACCGGTGCTATATATTTGAATGCTTCGCCAAGATCAGATACATTCGTATTGGTAGCTGATGATGCTACTGCCAGAACATCAGCAAATTCTGCGGTATCCTTTGCTTTCATTCCAAACGCCGTCAGTGCATTGGAAACAATATCCGTTGTAGTTGCCAGATCAAGACCGTCTGCTGCTGCAAGACTCATAATTCCGCCGATACCATCAACCATATCCTGAACTTGCCATCCAGCCTGAGCCATATAGGTAAATGCTTCTGCCGATTCAGTTCCTGAGAACTTCGTCTGTGCCCCCATTTCTTTCGCTTTTGCTGTCAGCTGTTCCATCTGTGATGCATTCGCATTGGAAAGAGCCTGCACCCGGCTCATGGTTGCCTCAAAATCCGCATAGGTATCAACCGTGTCCTTCAGGCTTATACTTACCCCAAGGACAGCTCCTACTTGGAAGACGGGATTTTTTAGCAGATTCAAAACACCCCTGATAGGAGCCGTTGCCAAATCAACAGCTTTCATGGTTACATTCCATGTTTTCCCGCCTACCGTTCTAAGCCCGGTTTTCAGTTTATCCAGGATAGGAGAAATTTTGTCTTTCGCCTCTAACAATACCTGATATTTCTGCTTCATCCAACTTGATAAGCTCCGCTGGGTTCTGTTTGCCGACCTATCGAACTGTGTTACTGTTCTTCCTGCCCGATCAACAGAGTTCTGAGCCCGCCTTGCCGCCTGTTCTACATCTTCAAGGCTGTCTGTGATATTTGACAGTTCTGGATCTGTATTGTCAGTGACTTCAATCGGTATTTCAATTCTTACTGTCTCTGCCATTTATTTGTCCCATCCTTCCTTGTAAGATTCAAGCGTTACCTCCATAGAGGCAAACAAAAAAGCCCTCACTCCTGGGGGCTTCTGGTAAAATTCATCCGGCGTCATTCCGGTCTTCTGGAAAATATGATGGAGTAATGTGGCCTTTCCTCCGGCCATTATGAGTTTTTTGCCACTTCCTCCAGATTGTTGCTGTCATATCCGCTAAGTTTGTCAATGGCTTCGATGATCTTATCTTTCTCTCCACTCTTCAGCGTATACTCAATAACATCCAGCCCGTTCATAATCTGGCAGCCTTTATCATTCAGGGCATCCCAAACGCTCTTGTTATCCCACAGCTTATCTCTGTCTTCCTTCGCTGTTGCCTCGTAGATAATCGCAGAGCGATATTTTACCGTATTGGTATCTTCAGGCAACTTAATTCCGAGCTGTTTATTGCGGACATACTTTGTGTGCTTCGTTTTACACTTGTTGTACTCTTCTTCTCCAAGCGCCCGGATGTTAAATGCAAAGAACAGCACTCCATTTCTGATAATTTCGATACGCTGAGTTTCCTCTGTCTTATAATCTGCGGCAGCGATCAGTCCTTTGATAAAATCGCCCTCAAACATACGCAACTGCGTTTTGGTCTGCTCCTCAGTAAACTCTCTTTCTTCCACCTGAGCTACATTCTTTTCCTTATCCATTCTGTTGTCCTCCTAATATAAAATATTCGGGCATTACACCGCCTTTGATGTAATGCCCTGATGGTTAACCGATTGACAGCAAGCTCTGGAGCTTCGGCGGTCTGTTTACGAAGAAGTTCCATGCTCTCTTGATAACATCTCCTACGGCGATATTCTGTAAATCTACCTGTCCTGACGGCAGGCAATCTCTGTATACAACACGCTCTTCTGAACCATTCAGGCCAGTAAGTGTTCCCTGGAAATCCCAACATGGAGTGATTCCAGATTCCATCGCCTCAAACAGTTCTACGATGAACTGATCGTCTTCTACAACTACCTGAGTCATCGTTAAATTTACTGCATAGGATGCAGATGTTTCATGTTCCTGCGGATCGCCAAGCACATTGTACTTTGCGTTGTTCCAGGTTACATTAGATGTAAAGGTTTCTACACTTGCCAGCATTACGCCGTCTTTGTTGTAGAAAGCCCCATCTTTACCGGTTCTTGCGTGCCGGGAATCTCCGGCTGCTCTTGCATTGATAGGCATTATTCATATCCTCCCTTCTTATTCCTGAGTGCTAAATCTGAACGCATACATTAAGTAAATGTGTTCAGCAGAATCCTTGTCGATGCAGTCAATTTCAAACCATGCACTGTCGCCATCTGCTTTGTAAACAGAACTTTCTGCTACTGTGCAAGCTGTCAACTTCCCTTCTTCAATCATTGCATCTCCGACACCCTGAAGCTGACTGATGATGGTAGCACGCCCATTTGTGTCATTGTCCACCTTTCCGATAAGGGAATCTGCCTGATCGTTCATTCTTGTAATCATTTCATATCTGGTTTTGGTTCTTCGGATTTTCTTCCAACCTTCATCCTGGTTATCAGCCGGAGTAACCAGCGTATTGATAGCATTATCAATCCAAATCTGTCCGTTCTTGTTCACACTAAGCACCAGGCAGCCAGACTGTTCTGCTTTTGTCATCTGAGTAGGTGTGAGCCGTTCTCTCAGTTCCGTTACCTTATCCAAGACCGTATGTGTCAACGAAGCATTTGCCGCAACTGCTGCAATCATTCCGGCAACCTTTGCTGCCGCCTGGTATCCTTCGATTTCTCCATAAGTAGTGCTGGTTAATGCAGAGTTCAGAACATATACCATCTTCTCTGTATTAAAAGCTGCTGCATGAGCCATTCTGTCCTCTAACTCTACGGACTGCTTTTCTGCAACGCATCCCTGGACAAGCTGCCCCACATCAAAAATACGATCAAGGAACGAATCCAGAAGACCGTGTACGGCAGTATCCTCCGTATCTACGCAAGCCGTATTCATGAAATAAGGCTCGATAGCAACAAAACCATTACTATAATCCTGGGTGGTAGTCTCTGGATCAGTACCCGGTGTCATTGCTGTTTGGGTTACTGCCTCCAGCTCTCCTTTTGCTTCAGCCAGCTTTGCCACTTTGAAATTCTTAGAATCAGAAAAAGCAGCCACCAAAGCAGCCACCTCGTCTTCTCCGCCCTTCGCAAAGGATACCTTTTCAAATTCTTTCGTTCCGGAGTAAATAATGCACTCTCTCATAGTTTCGTCTGAAAGTTTATCTTTTACGGATACGGTAAATGCTTTCTTGCCTGGGTATTTTGCGGTAATAGAAACCGCATCTGTCTCTCCGCCTTTCAATTTCAGCTTAACATTTCCCTCGGTTCCGCCATTTCCAACACGACAACAAATCGCTGTGATTGCCCCGCCTTCAAACGCAAGACCGATTGCATCCGTTGTACCGCCGGTTCCAAAAATGTTCTCATATCCGTCATCTACGCTTACCTCGACAGCCTGATTCAGTGGTCCCCAATCAGACTTGAACAGCACGCCAACGATTCCATTTTTAGCCCCTGAAGCTGGTCCATCCCCTTTTTTCTGGATATTGAAGTAAGAGCCCGGTCTTACTTTCGTTTCTCCAAGCATGTATGTTCCTGCCATCCTATTTAACCTCCTTCTTCAAAAAGTCTGTGACAATTTTCTTAGCCTCTTCTTTCGTGGCTTCCTTTTTTCCGGCATACCGGAAAGCAGCCACTACACACTCTTTTCTTACATCTTTACCGAACACCTTCTCAGAACTTTCCGCCAGTTCTGCTACTGTGTATAAAGGCTCTGATGTGTTTTTCTCCGGTGTTTTCGCACTGGAGTTTACCTTTTTTTCCATCTTTTCAAACCTCCTAATTGGCAGAGACTCTAGCTGATGTAATCATGTGTTCTTTCGGCTTGTATCTTAAAAGCCCATAATGAACTGTTACAAAAAGCTGTCCCTCTTTCAAATAATCCGCTTTGTTATTTACCTGCAATCTCTTGATTCTCATAGGGGATTTATCCAGCATTACGACTTCTCCATCCAGAGATAGACCGTTCGCTAATGCCATCACCCATTTCAGCCGCAAATCTGCCGCTGGACATAAAACATGGACAGCAATCTTGCCGTCCATCCATGCTACCGTATTGGTTTCTCTGCTTTTTTCCACACCTTCAAGCCTGCAATAGAATACCGGTTCACTCGGAGCCGGTGTCTTATATTCATTCATTTTATCAGCTCCGAGAACGAACGCTTCCGGAATCGTCTCTTTGATGTACTGATTTAACGCCATGACTGGATCCGGATCCGTTGTTTCCTGGCTTACATATTCCAAAATATCAAACCTGATTTCCATGCCGAAAATTCTGGTATCTGTACCTGTCTCTCTCGCTGGAATCTCGAAGGCATCTGTTCTGGACCAAGCAAAACAATAAGGAAATCCAGAATCAGGCTGGATAAGTAAATCCTTCAAGCTGCTTTTTACATCTGGTTCTATTTCCTCCGGCGGTGTACCCACTTCATCACACAGCAAACTTACTTGCAGTGTTCCGGCACTTTTCCTTTCCTGGTCCGCTTGCATATCCACTGTATATACAATTCTAGGGTATTGTTCCCTCCATCCGACTTGATTATCTGCTGGAGCTGTCTGATAAAAAATCGCAGGATTTTCGCCGAACCTTGCCAGCTTTTTTGAAATATTCTCGCTCCCCAAAAACCACTTGCGGAGAAGTTCTTCCAATGTCATCCTGTCACCTTACCCTTCATACTCATAAACGGTTTTCATGTCTTTGCTCCAACGCACTTCCCATTCGCCAGCAGCAACCTCTTCCGCCGGAAGGAAAAAATGGTTCGTGACATTGGCTATTCCTGGATGATACTGGACCGTAATCCTCTTGTCATTAACAGCGGTTGCAAATCCTGCCTTTCCGTCCGGCCAGGTTCGGTGCTTCGCAAATATGAGATAACCTTTTTCAATTACCGATGTATCAAATACCTTTGACACAGAATCCACAATCAACTTCATCGTCACACCTCCTAACTGTACGGTTCATTGTAGATAGCCACAATTTCCGGAGTGGCTTTTTCAATGATACGATCCTTGTACGGGCGTGGAGCCATCTTGCTTGTACCATTTTCCAGGTATCCTGCATAATGCTGTTCACTCTCCAGCGCCGCTACTATTTGAGTGCCACCGCTTCCGATATTTCCGCCTTTCACTTCTCCATACCAGTTAAGGCGTAATGCACCGCTTCTTCTTGCCGGCGGTTCTCCCGGAGCTGATGCTGTGTAAGTAGCTCTGCTATAAGGCTTTTTGTAAACTCTACCACTTCGCTGCCCTTTCAGGACTTCTAACTCCGCATTTCTTAGTGCATTTACAGCTCTGGTTCCTCGTGATACTGCTTGTCTTCCGACATTTTTTACCACTTCATCCACAGCTATTTTAAGTCTTCCTCCCGCACTCATTTCACATCAGCCCTTTCTTCCACATAGTAAATGGTGCAAACGCCAAGACTTCCAGGTTCATCTACTCCCTGAACCAGAAATATCCGATTCCCTAAAACCAGCTTATCCTCAGCTTTCGCCATCGGTTTTCCAGTCTGAACAATCGTATGTGTGATCGGGTGCTGCAACTGCTCCCATCTCATCTTCTGCCGGGTATCTGCCTCTGCAAGAACTCCCTTCAGCATACAATTTCCATCATCCTGATATGCCGTCTTTGGTCTTCCGATTTCACTCAGAGAAGTGCTACGCTGTTCTATGATAAAATCTTTCGCAAGATTGCCAGGTCTGAGATACATAAACGAACGCATCATAGCTCTTTCGCCTCCCCATTTTCCATCATTCCGGTATAGAAATATGGCTGTTTTTCTCTTCCGTCAGCTCCAACTCCAAAACAGGGAACGGAAACGCATCCATTGGCAACCTCCTTTTTTAACTTTTCATAGTCTTCTCTCCACTGCTTTGCCCTTTCTCCAAAAGAAAATGATAGCGGACCGGTCTTTGTATCCGGCTCATAAGAAAATCTCCTGCAAATACTTTCCAGCAATGCCAGCTTCGCTCTTTTCCATTTCCCAGGATACATTTCCAAAGCTGCCGTAATCTCAGCATCGGCAAGGGCGGATGTGTCTGCTCCGCCCTCTACCATCGTATCGCCAAGTTCAAATCTCATTCTGTCCTTGCCGTTTTCACTGATCTTCTCCGGTTCGTATGTGTACTTTCTTTCCATCAGGCACCACCCTTCTCAGAATCCTCCGTCTCTAAGTTCTTTTTGAGCTGTGCTGCCCTTTCCTCAGCCGCTTTCTGTATTCCTTTTCTGGAATCTACTGCATGAACAAGGATAAGGGCATCCATCTCTTCCATTTCTGAGATTTTCTTTGTGGCTTCTTCTGTGTTCTCCTGCAAGATAGTAAGCACCGTAATTACGCTCTGAGAACTCATGGTTGCCTCCAGGACGCCTTCTTTTGCCATGATCGGGATTGTTATAAGGGTTTCCCCATTATCGCTCTGGAATGGCAAAATAGGCGTTATTGCCTCCGCCGCCAAAGCTCCCGGCTCAATAGCAGCAATGTAATTGCTACGGAGCAATGCCAGCGCCCTTTCCGGCAAGACATAGCCATCCGGAATCAATTCCCCGTAGGTAAAATTTCTTCCGGACAGCGTAATAGGCTTTTTACAAACAAATTCGTTCATATTACACCTCCTACACGCAGTTCTTCATGTAGCAAGCCAGGTCATCAGCAGTCTTTCTCATATCCGTAGACATCAAGCCTTCAATGAACTCAGTATGCGTACCGCCTTCTCCTTCAAACTGATCTGTTGCCATCCAGTTACCATTACCAAGCATATCCCATGTGAAGATATATCCTGCGGATGGCTCATCAATCGCCGGTGTCGGAGTTGCGTAGCAAAGAAGAGCGCCCTTGCTGTCACAAATAAACTGCATATCATCCGGCTGTCCAGGTTCAGCAACATTGTATGTGCTTTCCAGAACAGTGACTTCATCAATCTGCAAAATCTGAGCCAGAACTTGTCTGGTTACGATTGCCGGATTTGCAGTTGAGCCAGTGTACTTCACACGCTCCAGAATGTCCGGATGTTCAGTCAATGCGATATACGCATCATATCCAAGTGCCAGTTTATTCGGCTCTCTTCTACCGCTGAGCTTGATCTCTCTGCGGCGAGCATTAAAGAAATGCACCGGATCAAAGTTTGCATCGTTGAACTTCAGGAACTGATTTCCACTAGGAGAACCATCTACACCTTCAAATTCGTTTTCCCATACACCTTCATGGAAGAAATTTTTTGCGAACTGAACATCCAGATGAAGGTTCATCTGTTCAGCGGTAAATCTTACTTTGGAACGGCGTGGATCAATGGATGCCGGAGAATTGCTTCTCTGGAAGTCCAGCGTTCCAATCTGGTCGATTCCCACAATAATCTGATCCACCTCACACTTGTAGGTATTGTCGGTGTGGCCCATTACTGCCGGATTTGCTTTGCCGTATGCCGGTTTTCTCTGAACATTGTCTCTAGCAAGGTCGCCTTTCGCAAAGGTGTAATAAAAACTCGTTGTAAGAGATACCGGGCAAATTGGAAACAGCTTAGTTGCTACCCAATCGCCCGGATTTGCAAAGTATGCCATGCTCATATTGCTAAGGTATCTATTCGGCTTCCATCCTTTCATGATTCTCGCCTGAATATCACCGTTTGTTACCTGTTTGTTTCCCATAATCTTTTTCCTCCTTATGCTGTTGGCTTATATCCAGCCTTGATAAGCTGAACTCTGATAATTGTTCCAGCCTTTTCTGCTGCTGTCAGAGCAATAGCTGTAATAAAGTTACCGTTCTGGACTTTTGCTGCACATCCGTTTGCATCGGTTGTCAATTCATCTCCAACCTCGATTTTTTCACTGGCTACCCATGCTCCAATGTCTTTTACCTGAACTGTGAAGTCTGATCCATTCTTGATTTCTTCGTCCTCAGACAGCGGAATGATTCCGATTACATTTGCACCGGCAGTCGGCGTGGTCGCCTTTCCCTTTGTAAGCATTACAGCCTTTCCCTGAGCAGCTTTAATGTCTGCACCAGCGGTCACTACGATAGTAGGGCTTTCATTGATTGTAGTTCCGAGATAAGTTGCCATATCTTTTTCCCTCCTTAAATTCCATTTTCATACTCATGTACAAGCTGCGGGTTCTGCTGGCAAGCCATATCAATAGCAGCCGTTCTGCTCATGGTAGGACTCGCCGCCTGAATTTCATCTGCCTTCTTCTCAATCTTGGACCAGGCATCTGTTTCACCACCGTATCCGCCACTCTTTCCGATTTCAGTAAACATACTGGATTTGTTCACTGCCTCTACTGAAGCATCCAGAATGTTAATCATATCTGCGTATGCACTCCCGCCAGCATTTTTCAGGCTCTTCAGAACAGGAACCAGTTCCTCCGGTTTCTTTCCGATAATTTCATAGCGCTTGGCTACATCCATCAGTTCTTTTTCATCTGCTTCATCTGCTCTCTTCTGTAAACGCTGTAATTCAGCCGCTACTATCGGATGAAGACCAGCATAAATATCTTCCTGCGGAGATGCTGATTTCTTTACGCCAGGCTTTTTGCCTTTTCCACCTTCATCCTCTTCCTCCTCTTCTTCGGTTGCCTTTCCTTTTGTGTCAGCCTTTTCTACCTCGCCCGGTGCTACGCTGCATCTTTTTTCGATGTCCTCAAAAAATGCAAGTTCTGCCGGTGTCAGTAAACTCTTGTCGATCATAGTCTCTTCTTCTCCTTTCGCTACATTGCCTTTTTCAATGCTGCTTGCAGCATTGTTTGTTACCCCATCTTCTCCGCCTTCAGCTTTTGCAATCATTTCTTCAATGCGCTCTTTACTGTATCGCATGAATTTAACAGCCTCTTCTGAAGCCGGTTCGGATGACTTTTTGATTACGCTGGCTGTGGTCCCCGATGCCCACTGAGAAATTGCTGATGTCATTGTTTCTGAAAACTGTTCCAGGCTCGTCTGCATAAGCTCCTGTGCATTATCTCTTGCCTCATCATCACAAATAATGGAGCAAAGAGAGGATTGCAAAGCGTAACACATATCCCAGATTTCATCGTTGATCTGCCGCATCTTACGCTCTGCCAGCTTCTCACCGAATGTTTCTGCTCCGCCCTTCTCAATCACTTCAACGGTGGCATCTATTTCTTCCGGCTTCATTCCTGCAATTTTCCCAATAGCAGCAACGAATCTTTTCAAAACATTTTCATGCTTCGGATGTTCTTCATGTGAAGGTTCTCCTCCTGGCTTACCACTCTCATTCTTATACAGCATGATGTTCGCCTTTGGATTCGCACCCTTGTCCACAAAATCCACCTTCGTAATCTTCAAATCTTTTAATTTTGTTGCCACTTCTCCGCTTCCTCCTTTCTTGGATTTTTATAATACAAAAGACACCTTTTCGGGTGTCTGATGGATTATCATTCTTCTGTTTCCTCTACTTCCTCTCTGACTGCCTCTCCTTCTATGGAGAACATTGGGTATTCTCCGGATTTTACTTTATCCCACACATCAGGATCAGTAACACGGAATCCAATCCACCATCCCTCCGGTAATGTTCCTTCAGGAATGCCCATGACAGCCATCTTTTCTTTCGTGAACATAATGCTTTCTACCAAAACAGCGCATCCGCCTCTTTCGTGCATCTCTCCGCCTTCACGGTAGAGTTCTACGAACTGGTATGCTGCCTGTTCCAATACTTCCGGATCTACCATATCCTCCTGCAAATCTGAAATCTGCTCTCCGTTTTCTGTGATAGCCACATTAGCCCACCCGAACGCCAGCATTTCATCATCGTCTGACTTGTGTATTTTGAATTTACCTTTTAGACTCCTCTTGTGAACCTCTGATTCGCTCTGGGTTCGATTTGTTTTACTTCCAGGAGATTTTATTTCAGTATGAACCATATCGCCAAATACAAGCATTTTAACCACTCCTTCCTTCTTTGAACACCGGCGGAGATACTTCGATGTAAAGAACAGCGCAAGCGCATTTTGGATGTGCCGGAGGCGTTCTTTTCTGACCGGCAAATAAAATCTTGCCTTTGAAGTCAAATTCATCATCCATTGGTATCTGCGTCCCATCCAACGCCCTGCATATATCACACACATTGGAATCTCCGGATGTACTCCACCTTTTTTCCATCACGCCGAGAAGATTCTGGCTTTGTGCCTGTCTTATCCCTTCATCGGCTCCTTTGTTATAGGCAAACGCCATTTCTGTCTGAGCAATGTCATATGCTCGCTGCCTATGCTGCTTTTCCGCATATTTCATTGCCGCTTCTCTGGCTTTTTTTCTGGCATTTTCCGGCTTCATCTTCGGATGTTGTTCCAGCAGCTTCGCCTTTACACTGTCATAGTACCTGAGATTTGCTTTCGCCTGGGATTCTGTCAATCCTATACATGGGCGTATCACTCTGGACAGTTCATCTACTGTGTATGTTCCGTCTACATGGCGTGTCAGCATAGCTTTGATTGCTTTCTTCTGTTCCTGAGTAACCGCAGTAATGAAATCGGCGCCTCGCTCGTTTATCCACGAAAGAACAGAAGCCGTATGTGTATTAAACACAAATTCATCCGCAAAGGCATCCATGATCGGTTGCCCGAACGGACCAGCCGCCAGCGCTTTTTCCCATACCGGATACATTTTTTCAGCTACCAGTATGGAATAATCCTGCATCCATAGCCGCATAGTTTCTTCTGATATTGCCCCGTCCAGAATTGCCTGTCTGATTTCTTTATAAGTAAAGGCATCCTCTTGGTCTTTCCAGAATCCAACTAAAAACTCTACCGGTTCTTCCACATTTTCATCCAGATAATTATTTAATCGGCTCAGAACTTCTAAACTGGCTTGTGTTTTCAGCCGCCTTTTTCCTTTTACCTTCTTGAAGAGAAACATTATCCGTTCCTCCCCAGCCGTGTTTTTGCAGACTTAATGGTTTCTTCCGGCAGCTCCTCCTCTTCTTCCTCTAATCCCAAATCTGGAGGTTCATTTTGGTTTTGCTGTTTCACTCTCTTATCGTCAATAGTTCGTGTGTCAGATGTTCTTTCTGGAAGTCCGGCTGCTTCTCGGACATAATCTTCTAAACCATCATCCGGAACTAAAATTCCTACGCCAGTCATATCCTTAATGTAGGCAGCCAACTTCTGAATATCTGCATTTTCAATATCACCATGAGCCAACTTTGGATAATCGGTAATTCCGTCAAAGTGACTTCCATTAACATCTATGAGCTGAGGAATCCCCTGACTATTGAAAGTTTCACATATGATGTCCAGATATGCGCCAATCGCCATTGAAAAAAGCTCTGTTTTATCAGAGCTGAGAGCAAAACTTCCGACCTGTTGATGCCCTAGAAAAATGAAGTCTGCAAGTACAGTCATTGCCATACCGGTATCATACCTCTGAATGATAGCGTTCGTATCGAACTGCTTACTTCCTCCGGAATTGAGCAATTCAAATTCAAATCCATGCGGCTTTACGATGCCAGCCAATTCATCTACTCTGATTTTCTGAACCATCGCTTCCATGCCGGTTCTCAGTTTTACCATATCCGGATCATCTTCATCCCATATAGCAATATCTTCTGGTGCTGTGAATACGGGCAATCCAGCTAAATCCCTTTCTATTCCGATTCCCTCATATTCTTGGATCCTTCTCTTAAAATACCAGGACCGGTAGGCGTTTCTTAAAATGCTGCGTCCTTCCGGATTCCCCTTCCGGCTTTTTGTTCGGAACAGCATTGCTTTATCCATAGGAATTGTAATCAGACCGTAATTCGGAGGCGGTAGCTGTGTCATAGCAATTAAGTTGTCCTCGTCATCGTATTCCCACTGATATAGTGTTTCTTGCGCTCTAATAGGCAACTTCCTCCATCCAATCAACCCATCATTGTACTTACTTCTGGTTTTCTGATCTCTGGTCTTGCCCATTCTCCTCTTGTATACAATTTCATGGAAACTCCATCCATATGTCAGAAATGACAAAATCTCTGAAATGGTATCCGTCCATGTGTCTTGCATATCGTGCATACATTGCTCCACAAACTCTGCTGCTTCTTTGTCCTTCGGTGTATCTCCACCAGGTTCTACATTCCAGGAGGCTTGCCTGATAAGCATTTCAACAGCAAAAAGGATGGCTCCGATTGTATCATCGTTCTCAGCCATCTCTCTGTATGTTTCTATTCCCTTCTTTCCTCTGAGTTCCCGAAGAAACTCTTCGTAAAAAGTACCGCCATACCGTTTTTGACCTATCCGACCAATTTCGTCTGTTCGTGCCATTGTCTATCACCTCCTCCAATAACTTTCTTTGCTTAATCCACCCGGCGGCGGAGAAGCTGTATTCTTTGTCTCAATCTCTGCAAATGCCGAGCTGCTTGCATCTACCATATCCTTAAATTTACTTTCCGGGAATGATTCAAGCTGTGTCAAATAGCTTTCGTTCCATTCCCCCATAACGAGATCTACATTACCAGCCTGCCATTGTGCAGCAAACGGCTCCGCCCTCGCTTCCTTGCTTCCGGACTCAGGTATTGTCTTCACAACGAAGCCTGCAAGGAACTTGATATAACTCTGTGCCTGGTCTTTTCCGGCTTGTCCAGGATCTTGCGGCAATCTCTCAATCACTCGTTTATATTTCTTCTTGTCCATCATGCAAGTATTCTTGATATGCTTTCGCACATCCCCAGCGGCTAATCTTACATTGGTTACATTCGCAACAACATATCTGCCATTCTTCCGCTTGCCGATAAGAACGCCAGCCGTGTATGCCGGATCGCCGTCTTCATCCTCACTTGTTGCAGCAAGGTCCCATCCTCTTGCCCATACCGTAACATCTTCCGGAACGCTTTCCAGAAATGCTCCAATCTGGCTTCTCTTGAAGAACAGTCCTGCCGCCGGTTTGATTTTCCAGTTTCCGTAGAGCAATCGTTCTCTTTCTACAAGAGGTAATGCCTTCAGGTTTGCAAGGTAGCCCGGATCCCTCTTCATCAGAATTTGATTATCCTGAAGGGTACTTGCAATGAATGTAACGCTCTTGATTTCATCTGCATCAATTCCACGGTCTATCAAGTCTTTCCTTGCATCCGCCCATATCAGTTCATCATTGATTCTTACCAGATACCTGATTTTCCCGCTTCTCTCCGGTATCGGGTATCCGGTGTCTGGATTTATCCACCACGCAATGAAGTCTGCTACCCATGAATCTGCATCCGGGTTGCAAGTTGCTCTGATATAAGGCTTTATATCCGCATCAGAACGATTTCGAGACATCATGTAGAAAAATTGATACCTGGTAAAGTGTGTCAATTCATCAAATCCTATCATTGTAATCTGAGAACCTTGCCAGCTTTCGCAATCATCATCACTTCCGAGATGTGCGAAGTTCACGCTTGCCCCACTTGCAAATTCCCAATGGAGTTTCGGTGTCTTCCTGGGTACAGCGTCACGAATATTTCTATATAGGCTTCTGCTGGAATCCCACAAACCGCCTTGTGCTGTTACCTGGGTATAATTCCGTCTGAAGATAACTGCACCATAATCTCCATTGTTCTTATGCCGCATTGCTTCCATGAGCAATCCGTAGGTCTTGCCACCTCCGGCAGCTCCTCCATAGATGCAAATGTCAGCAGGCGTTGCTAAAAACTGTTCTTGCGGTCCCGGCTGTGGCTTAATAATAATCCGCCCCTTACTCATGCGGATCACCGTCCCTTCCATTATCCGGGAGATAGAATACTACATCATCCTCTGTGTCAATTACCTCTTGCTTGATGAAGTTTTCAGGGTTCCTCTTATACAGATTTGACTTTCTATTATTCAGCCAGTACATCTGTGCAAGCACATCCGGAGGGCATTCTTTTTCTACCGTTCTTACTTTCAAGGGTTTTCTATTCCCGTCCGCATCCATCTCCAGTACCGTCTCCTTTTCTGTGTACCGGTATCCGATGGCACGCTCATACAATTTCTTCTCCACTTTCGCATCCGCCTGGTCCTTTCCGGCTGTCAATGCTAACATGAAACTTTCATGGTCCTTCTTCCATCTATTCAGTGTTCTGACCGATATTCCGAAGGCTTCAGCTATTTCCACATCGGTAGCACCTTTTATGGCTAAGGACCAAGCCCAGTCATCGTGGTATGCCTGGTTATATTTCAACGGTGCTGCCATGCTTTATCCTACTTCCCGGCTAGGTACTCAGCTGCCAAGTATTCAATGGCTTGCCATTTATTCTTAGAACCTATCACGCCTTCGTCCGCCATCTTCTTTACTGCTTCCTGAATAATTTCTGCCGCTTCCGCCGGTACGGCACTACTACCGAAAATGCTTGTCAGCTGTACCCATTCGCTATCTTCTGTATAACCAATGTTCTCAAACATCTGCTCCGTACACTTAATCATGGCGTGAATGGCAGCTCCAGTATTCTTAACATTGGCAAATTGCTGATACTTTGTTAAGGTTTCAAGAAATGGTTTGTACTGTTCTATATCAGCAACGCCGAGGAAATCTGGTTTTGTACTTTCCAGTGCATCAATGAGTTTCTGCAAATCTGCAATCTGGTGTGGAAGAAATGTAAATGTCAGATTCTTCCAATCAAAATCTACGGTTGGGGACAAATACTTTTCCAGCTCTGCCTCCGGTTCTTCAAGAATATCCTTTCCGGCATAGCTTTCTATCATATCATCCACATCTTCCAGCATCTTAGCCAATTCCTTCAATGTGGACTGATCGTCAAATCCGCTGATCGCATTGTGTGCAATCTGCTTTGCCACAATCTTAGAACGATTCAGGCCGCTGACATCCAAGATAACAAAGAACTCTTTAATTCCTGCATCTTTTCCGGAGCGTATTCTGTGATGCCCGGAAATAATTTCAATTCTGTTGCCGTCTTCTGTTAATGCACAAAAAGGCAGCGATTCAAGCTGACCTCTTTTCTTGATATTGTCCGTCAGTTGTCGCTGCATCTCATTTTTCATAATCCGGGCGTTTATGTCCTGCTCCCTGATACACTCAGCTGGAACTCTTGCGATAATCAGCCCAGAACCCATATCAGCTATTTGCTCGTATCGGATTTTGCTTTGGCTTTCGCTCTTTCCTTCTGCCATTTATTTTCCCTCCTTAACCATTCTGCCAGCGTTTCTTTTTCTGTCCGGTCCTTCAGCTCTGATTCATAAGTCAGCCGGAACCCCATCTTCGGATCAGGAACACGCTTTGTCAATTTCATAACTCCACGCATTTCCTTCGCTTCTGGATACTTCGTCATCTGGACTGTTTTTAGATGTCCGACCTTTTCTTTCTCCAGATCTGTGCATATCTTATATACAAATTCTCTGTTCTGAGCCAACATAGTCAACAATCTTCCCAGCCGATACTTGATATGCGGAACCGTCATTCCATACATCAGGAAAAGAGCATCCGATACCTGAGTACCAAATGCTCCCATAGTAAGCGCTGCCTTATCAACGCCAAATACACCAGCTATTTTCCCATCAATCAGAACAGCTATGTTGATCGGCGCAGAGGAGCCAACAAAGTTGTGAGTCCACAACTGACGGTAATACTGAGCTTCCGCCCTTTCAATCTGGCATAACTGCACCTTTGTCTTTTCTGTGATTTCGTAATCTCTTGGCAGCATACTACATTCCAGACAACTAAGTTTGCTTTCGCCCGGTCTGGCAATCTTCTTTCCATTAGCCAGAGCTGTTGCCTCTTCTGGTCTATTGGCTGTAAGATACACATTTACACCACTACGGACACCATATCTGGCAAATACCGGTTCTCCGGCAGTCTTTCCTGGTTCGTTTTCCTCGTAACAAAGTACCAGGCATTTTGCATCCTTGCATAAATCCATGAACTCCTGCAACCCTGTCTTCGGATCAAAGATTCCATACTCTGGTTCCTTCCAGGTCATCATGCCGCCGGTATCATAATACTTTTCAAATCCTGCGGCGTATGTTGGTGGATTCGCAATAACAATACAATGTTCATCATCCAGAACCTCATCCATATGCTTCCACATATCCAGCGCCCGGTAGTTCATTCCGTTCAGGATTCCTTTTGCTCGTTCTAGCTGCTCCCGAATATTTCTAATGTGTTCCTCCCTCCGGCTTGCCAGGTCTAACATGAAATTATAGAAATACTCCTTGCCAGCGTTCTTTACTGTGCTGAGATACTTCCACGCATACATCGCCACCGCAGGATCCAGCAATTCTTCATCGCTGAAGCCTTTGGCGTGAATCTCCAACTCGTCCAATGGTTTACCCGTTACCGCATATCCCATGATTGATGTGAACATAGAAACATCTGAAGACTCAACCTCACTCGGTTTGAACCCGGACTGAACTGCCAGATGTGACATGGCAAATGCACCAGCACACGGCTCTACGAACTTTGTGTACCCGTTCTTTCTGGCATTTTCCAAAAGCACCTTCAGGAACTTTTGTTCCGATGGAACCAGTGTTCCCAGGAAGAATGCCCCAGGATTCTGAAACATCGCCATTTCCTTTTCCTCCTTCTTTTCTGTGTATTTTATTGCCCGGAACTGTAAAACCTCTGGATTCCACAGTAAAACATCCCAGGCATAAGAAAAGCCGTTGCATAAACCAACCGCTTTACACTTTCACAACTTTATTGTGCATACTTACCAATCAGTAATTTTATATTCCCCGTGATCGGAGAAACCTCTACTGTCACATTGCACAAATCCAAGTCATAAGAAAAGCCCCACCCATTTCTGAGTGAGGCATTGTTTTTGGTCCGCCGAGCAGGAATCAAACACTGCGTCCTCCCGGTAAAGAGCCGGGTGCTTTAACACTAAGCTATCAGCGGTTAGGTATTGTAATGAGGATAAACTGTGCGGTACAAATCGCTCATGAACGATAACTGTTCATATCCGGACTCTTCTTCTCTCCGCTTCTGTTCCTCTTTCTTCCTTTGCTTCTCTCCGGGATCCGGTGACGGATCTGGAAGCTCTTCTATCTTCTGTCCCGTCTTTTCGTACCACCATTCAGCAAAGACTAATCTATGACACCATTCACCAGGTTTCCGGACATCTTCATAACAGCAAAGCACTACATCCTTTCCTTCATCCAGATACGACTGAATGATAGCCCCGATGACTGGGTATCCACTTTTTTCTAAATGTCTGAAGTACGGTTCTCTGAATCTTGCTCTATCATTTTCATTCCAGAGGTATCCCGGCGGTGCTATCTGTATGATGTCGCCGGAAATCCTATACTTCACTGGGAATCTTGGCATACTCCGGACAACTCCGACTACCGTATATTTCCCCGTTTCCAACTCCTTGTTACTAAATCTGCTGGTATACAACTTTGGCATTATTATCATTCTCCCTTCCATAGATGCCGACTAATGTTTCAATTCCTTCAGCAATTCTTGCCTTCGTGTCTTCACCCAGGGATATGTAGAACCTTTCATGTACCATGCACTCATACGCTTTCTTCATCCGCAATGACTGCTCTGCTGTGATACCAAGCCGGAAGTCCTTTGCAATCCTTAATGCTTTCTTGTACTGATGTTCTGCAACCAGACTTCTTACCATGTCACTCTTCCGAATCATTTCCATCACCTCTGTAAATTACTTTTTGGTAAGTTGCCTTATCTTCATTCTAGCCCTTTACTGTCTAGTGTCAATCGGAATCCCCTTATTTTTAAGGAGTGACATATGAGTTGTTCACGGGTTACATCTTACCATACGGTAAGTTGAACTGTCAATGCCCTCGTTTTGCCCTTGTGGTTGTCCCGTGGTTCCATTCTACCGTTCAAAGCCATCAATTCCAAAGATAAGAGCCGTCAAACGCTTGCAAGCTGCTTTAATGTCCTTGTATACGGTACGCTCATTTACAAATTCTTCTTCTGCGATTTCCTGCACTGATTTCGGCACTTTATTCAGGTATAACCCCTCAATTACCCTCCACCGGCGCTTCTCCTCATTGTACGGAGACTGTTCGCAGCTTTTTCTGTATACTTCCAGCATGGTATTCACATGGTTCATGATTACTTTTGTCCTCATTACCCCTCTCTCTATGCTTTCTATCCTTCCATCGCTATCCGACCTTCTTCCCTCCATAAGTTCGATGATGTCTACGATGTCCTCGTCCAACTCCTCATAGATTCTATATATCGCCCTCTCCCCATAATCTGAGAAATCCCGATAATGTTCCAGAAGGAGCTTCGTATTTTTGTATCTCTTATCGAACTTCGCTTTCTCTTCTTCCTTCACTTTCTGCTGGTAAGTATTTGTTGCCACCGCCGCAGCGATCTCCGCCGCCTTCTCCGCAATCGCTTCCAGCATTTCCTTACTCAGTGTTTGTCTTCCGCCATTCTTTCCCATCGGTAAAATCCTCCTTTTCGCTGATTGCCTTTTTCCTGCACTTCTGCTACAATATGTTTGCGAGACACATTGAGGATGGCCTTACTGATGGGCTGTCCTTTTCTTTTACTCTTCTATCCCTTCCGGTTCTCCCATATCTCTCGGACAATTTTCATCATCCGGATCTCCACAGAGGCATTCCCCGCTATCGCTATACCTATACGAACAATGCCAACACCGGAAGGATTTATATGCTTCCTGCTTTGTCATTTTCTCCTCACTTCCCGCATGTTGCAAAATGAGAGATATACCCGATTCCGTCAGCAACCTCCGGACTGCTTTTTTCTCCGGCAACCACCCTTCCGTCCTGCGTAACAATTCTCTCTTTTCCTCCCGGAACCGCACGATAGCTTATCAATTCTGGATTTACCGGCATATTCTTTCCGGCTGCTGTCCGAATCCATAAAATCCGGTCCCCGCAATTTCTGCAATTTCCAAATGGATTATCCGTTCTCACCGTTCCTTACCCCCTCTATTATTAGATCCAACTTATTGTTGGTTTCCCTCTGTAATCCTTATCCCATACAAACCATGCGTACATTTTTGTACCGCCATTTTTCGGCTTCTCTTGTCCATATGGAAACATTGTCACTCTGTCACTGTGTATATAAACATGACGCAAATGACTATTTTCCAGCATCTGCTTTCTTTCCTTGCTTGACAGGTAGAAAATGTTCAGTAATAAAATAACTTTGTTTGTTGCTATTCTTTGAAATTCTGCAAGCATATTCCCCTTTGTCATCAAATTGTAAGGTGGATTGGTAAACACGACCTCGCAAGCATCGTCTTCAATGTCGTACACATCCACGCCTTTGTGTCCTTTTATATAATCCGCAGTCTGTATGTCACTTGCTTTTATGTTCTCAAATCCGTAGACGTTCAAAATATCTGTAATCGCTCCTGCTCCTGCACACGGTTCATAGATTTGTTCGTATTTGTTTAATACCCCATCTGTCAGCATTGCTTCCACTGCTTTTTCAGTCGCCCATTTGGGAGTTTCATAAAAATCAAATTCATCATTTCGTTTTCTCCCTGCTATTGTGTTTCCTTGCTTATCCATAGTTTTTCTCCTTTTCTAATTCTTCATTTTTCCTTTCATCGTCAATTTCCTCCTCAAACTTTATTCCATACACCCGATACATCTCTTCAAATTTAGCCATCCCTACGGTATGCGCCTCTGTATGATGGATTCTGCACAAACATATCTTCCGATGGTTAGAGTCATTCACCTTTTCCCGATCATTCCCCATCCCGATGCTGTCTACATGATGAATTTCCCCATATCTTCCGCAAATAGCACATCTTCGATTCTTCAAGCAAGCCCATAGGTAATGATCTATGTCATCAGTCCGGTTGCTCCCGAAATCCATCAGCGGAATACCCATTTCAAGTGCCAGATCCAACATAGTATTGATAAATTCCCTGGCTGTGTCCATAGTGCAGTCTGAAAGGGAAAACTCTTTGCAGCCAGTCCGGATAATATGTTCCAGCTTCAGCCTCTCCTTCATTTCCTCCGGTGCATACCCGGTAAAATCTGCAATATCCCGGATTGTGGCGTATGCTTTTTTTCTCTGCTCTGCGCTGATATGTCTTCCATCATCCAGCCAGATCATGCAATCTTTAATCCGTTTCTTTACTATTGCTTCTTCCAGATGTCGGTCCGGTATAAATATCTTCAAATGAGTACCATCCCGATCCGGCTTATAACCTGTTATGCCTGCGTACTCATACATCTACATCCCTCTCAATGTCGGTTTGGCTTCTCTATCTTTTCAATCTCCTCCAGTTCCGGGAATACCAGAATCTTTGACATTTCTTCCGCAAATTCCTTTGCTCCCTGGTTTTTCTGCTCAATCTGATCTGCCAAATAGCGAAGCACAATTACCAGCATACCCGCATCCGATGTAGCATATGGCTGTATCGCATTTACAATTCTTTTGGAATAATAGTCGAACCCCTGAAGGAGCATTTTGATAGCTGCCTCTGTTTTCCCCTTCTCGATCAGGTTATTCCCTCTATTCACAAAACTCTGCATCCTGTTCTTCATCGAACTCCTCCTTCTATTTTGCTGTCTGGATGATCTGACTTATGACTCCCTGTCGTTCCATGCAGCAAATCCTTCTTCGGCATATACTCTTCCCCTGTTATTTTCATCCAGTTACTTACATTCTTTGTCATAGCCTCAAGTGTTACCCCTCCGTTTCGGATAAGAAAAGCGAAACGGTCTATCGGCGATGCCTCTAATAGTTTTTTCATGTACTTTTTCCGGATGCGTTTTTTCTTATGGTGGAATGCGTATGCTCGGTATCTTCTGATTAGCTTTTGCTGCCTATCGTAATCAGATTGCACTATCTTCTGAGCTTCTTCCGGTTCAGCAATAGGCTCTGTGGCTATCTGGATGCCCTCTGGTTCTTTTTTAGGATTCCTATGGATAAATTTATTGAGTATGTTCTTAAAAACCTCTGTAAGCCGCATATAAAACCTCCTTTTTCTGGCGGTCCAGCTTGATAGCTCAACCGCCTTTGCCTTACACTACATCCTCATATCCATATCCGTCATCCTCGTCTTCTTCATGGAAATCCTCAATCCTTGCCTCTCCATCTACCGGTCCCGGAAGCGCTCCTTCATCTATCACATCTCCCTCCAATAATGGAACTCCCGGTTCTTCTTCTCGGTTCATAGCCTCCTGGAAATCCGTATCAAAGATACTTCGCTGAGAGGTATTATTTACATAAGTCAAAACATATTCCTGCTTATCTTCATCCCATACCATCGCCATCTCCGGGTTTACGCTTCCTTTTTCCTCATTCTTGATGTTAATGGCGGATGTAACCTTGTGGTCGAATTTTGGTTTCAGAATCTTTCTGGTTTCTCCCTGAATAGCCGGATCATAGTTCGGTATAAATTCCGGAACCAGCTTAATATCAATCGTGATTGTTACCTTTCCATCCATGCTCTCTTTCTCTTTCATGGTTCCAAGCGCCCTCTGCAACACAATGTCAGCATCTCTTCTCAGCTTGTCAAAAGTATCTGCCTCAATTCGTAACTCCTTGTAATCCTCCATATCGCTCACTCTCCTATCTCAAATTTTCTATATGTTTCAGAATACATTCTTTGCATCCAGGTTCTCTATAACCTACGCACTCTCTTTCAAAATCAATTTCAGCATTATCATCCAGCGGACAAGAAAAGCAATGTCTCATAAATGCTTCAATCAACAGTTCTTCATTAGGTGTCATGTTCTCCTCCAATCTGCATAATCTTCACTTCTACTCTAGGCTGCTCCGAATAATATTTCCGGAACATCCCGTCCACGATCATTGCATCATCTCTGTATGCAATACCATTGAGGCTATCGCATATAACCTTTGCGATATTGTCGAAATCCGGTTTCTTTACCGGTCTGATTTTCCCCTCTATCATTTCCTGCCGTTTTTTCTTTGAAACGCTTTTCGGAATCCCATAAAAGGCAAAAATCCGAACATCCAGCATTGCTTCATCTGGAAACCGGAAGTTATCACACTGAACTCCGTATTCTGCTTTTACCTGATTCTCATACATCACTGTATTCTTTGGTGTGTAAGCTCTGGCGAAGGTCTTTTCTCCGTCAGCAGATTTTCTTACGGATACTCTCGGTCTTCCTTTCGCTTTTGGTTCTCCATATACAGTAAACTTAACCATCGCCGCACCTCCTACTGACTCTCTAGGCTGGATTCCTCCAGCTTAGCCTGAAGGCAGAGATAGTTACTTTTTCCTTTCTCTCTCGGAACCTTAATCTGCCGGACTGTATACCCGTTCTTTACCAAAATTCCAGATACCATCTGCCGGTCTTCCTGGGTATAAATTCTTAATTCTGCAATAGGATTAAACCCATCATGTGTTACTCCGAAGAATTCCTCTGGCTGGCAATTTAACGCCCTGGCTATATTCAACAGCGCCGAGCATGGAATATCAGTCGCACCACTCTCATAATTGCTTATGGCACTTTCTCCACGCCCAGACAATTCTGCCAGTCTTTTCTGTGTTATTTTCTTTTTTTCACGAATCTCTTTTATGTTCTGTCCAACACTCTTTACATCCATGTTATCCCTCCAGTATTTTTCTTGTTTCCTCGTACCTCTGAGCCGCCTCTCTTTTTCTCCATGACACTCCGGAAAACTCCATAGGGTAGCACATTTCAAATATTCTGTCATATATTCTGGCGTATCGAATATCAGTAGCTTCCTGCATCTGCCGCAAAGTCAGATTCGTTGTGAGAATCAACGGTTTCTTGGCTCTGTATCTGTTATCAATGATTCCATATACCTTCTCCAGAGCATAATCTGTGCTTCTTTCAGCCCCCAGGTCATCAATAATCAGTAACTTCACGCTATTCAGCTTATTGGTAAATGTCTCTTCCCTCTCCCTGTCGAATCCCTGCATTTCCTGCAATATCCGGACAAACGATGTCATTACAACCGATGTATTCGCCTCCAGAAGATAATTTGCAATGCAAGCTGCGGTATAGCTTTTCCCGGTTCCAACCGTTCCCCAAAAGAGCAGGCCCTGATTTCGCTCGTACATTTTACTAAATTCAATACAGTATTTTTTTGCCACCTTCAGATGCCTTTCGTTCCCGTTCCTGATCTGATAATTCGCAAAACAAGCCGTTCTAAAAGTATCATCCATCATGCTGCTAACTTTAGCCCTCTGGATACTCCGCATTTCTTCCTCCTTCTGCATCTGCTCTTTTTTCAATCTCTCTTCCTCAGCTCTACATTTGCACATTACCGGCACTTTTTTCGGTTTACCGTCAAACCAAATGATTTCTCGCTCTTTTCTGGTATTGCACTGCCCGCAATAAAGAAGACCATCGCTCCCGATGTAATCATCGGGCAGCGAACCTGCCGAATCCGCAATACTGGCAAGCACTTTTTCTGTAACTTCTCCTATCACTTTTCATCTACTCCTTCCACTGCCCGAATGGATTATCTTCCGGCGTTTTCTCTCCCTGGATTTCTTTTGACACTCCCTCCGGAGCCGGACGCTGTATCAATCCCGGATATTTCTCATTGACCTTATCTATTACCCAGTTCAGAATTGTCATGTAGTCACTCTTGTATGTCTTTCCGGTAGATCCTTTATAGAGATTCAGCACTTCGATAAATTTCTCGGTAGCCTTTTCTCCATAACCGTATACCAGCTTGCTATACTCTTCTTCCTTCAGCGAAACATACTCTGCATATTGCTTTTTCTCAACTTTCTTTTTCACTGTCTTTCTGGGTTTTTTCTTCGCATCCATCGGACTGTCCGTAGGAGCGTCCGGTGGACTGTCCGTAGGATTATCCTTCGGATTGCTTTCAGAGCTTTCCTCAATCTGTTCTTTTTTCATGATCTCAGCTTTTTTTCTGGCTCTTTCAGCCCGTTTTCGCTCTGCATCGTACTCCTTATTTTTCAGAAACTTATACCACTGTTCCTGCCATGTGTCCCAATCATGTAGGTATAAATCTCCTTCTTCATTTTCATCAATCCAGCGCTGTGAAATGAGGCTTTCTACAATTTCCATTTTATCCAGCCCTTCACTTAATCCATTTGAGAAAACCGCCTCTGCTACATCACTTTTATCACAACTACGAAGTTTCCCGGTCTGGTCTGCATTATTCAGCCCCCATAACCACAGAGAAACAAGGATTCCGAGAGCTTCTTTCTGCGAACATCCAATATCTTTTGCCAATTCTCGGAGTTTTCCTCCTACCACATGGTCATGTACGCTAATCCATGCCAATACCATCACCACCTTTTTGATGGCGGCAGAAATGTTTCCACCGCCATTTAGAACTACTCATTTTCTGATTCTACATCTTCAGAATGGCTTTCTTCCTGAGCCGCATTTTTCTTATCCGCTTCGATTCCATTTTTCAGAACAGCCATTGCTTCCTCAAACTGTTCTACTGTCATGTTCGTAGTTGAATCCAGGCCCATATTGTTGCAAATGTACTTTACAACTGCATTTCCTTTTTTCTTTCCGTAGAATCCAGTAGCAAGGTCAAAAAACTCCTGCCGCTGTTCCTGTGAAATGTAAACCACCTCGTCACATACAGTTCCGGCTGATCCTGTTGCGCCGGTATCAAGAACCTGTCCTTTCTCTGCATCCCGATCTGTGTAACCAAATTCTTCCGCCGTATATAATCCCTGGTAATCATCAGGGAACGCTGCTCTTACCGCCTGGGAAACTGCTACTTTTTCAATCATGGTGCATGGCTTGCTTCCCCAATTCGCCATAGGCTTTCCATCCTTGAACTTCTGGTATTCCTGAAGCGATACCTCTTTGAAAGTTTCCGTTTCCTTATTGTTCAGTTCATGATAAACTCTGCACCAGCCGCCCAGAAGCGTTTCTGATGGATAGAGGCAAGTCCCTTCTTTCTGTATGATTTCCTCGCCACGCTGAACAACGATTCCTGATTTCATACCATTGTAATTCGGATTCTTAAATGCCCTCTTCATATAGGTTTCTTTTCCAATAACAAGCTGCGCCGGTTCATTTCCGAACTTAATCAGATACACTTCTCCGTATACCAGCGGATTTAACTTCTGCGCCTGACAAGTCCGGATGAAGAACAGGACTTCCTGATCGGTTACTTTACCATTACCTCTTACCAAATAATTCTTGACTGTTTCCGGCTCCAGTTTTATTTCTACGCCGCCAGCATCATACTTAACAACACTCAACATATTCTCTGCCATCTTGCTTACCTCCTGATACTCACTTTTACTGTTTCTTTATACTTGATTCCCGGAATCTGAATACTTCCCTTTGTCGCTCTAATAAGCCGCATGATTGCTTTTTCATCAACCGGTCTAATTTCCACTCCAGAAAATACAACCGGAACCTTTTCACGATCTATTGATTCAATCTCCCAATCTTTAGCTGTCCCGATACCCTTTGTCTTTGGTGTATTCATTACAACCGTTGTACTGGCGGCTACCGTTTCAACCATCTGTGCTTCTGCAAGAGCCATTTCTGCCTCCGCAAGATTACCAGCTTCCTCAGCAGCCGCTGCTTCACTCAGTTTCTTATCTCTTTCCGCTTCAGCCTCTAACCGCATCCGTTCTTCAAGCTCTCTCTTTTTCCTTTCCTGTTCTTTCTGATATGCAGCGATACTCCCTTTCAAAATTCTTTCCGCTTCCTGAAGTGGTTTCAGCATCGCTTTCTCTCTGTCGCATACCGCCTTGTGTGCCTTGTAAGCACTGTCCTTCATTGGCTTGAAAAAATCTGTGACTACTTTTGCCTGAATCTTGATTTTCTGTCCAAATTCAGCTGCTTTTTCATAATCCTCGTTGGTTAAGATTTTCAATTCTTTGGCTCGTCTCTCAACCAGGCTATTACTCTGCTGAAGTTCCTCCTCCCGCACCAGCTCTGCTGGTGTTTCTATTTTTGCTACTACTGCTTCCGTAACTTCTTTGCTCATAAAATCCTCCTATAAAATCTTTGCCATCTTTGCAATTCTTCTCAAAATCGCCGCCTTCTCGCCCATCTTAGTTTCGGTCTGATAATCTTCGATCACTTCGTCAATCAGATCATCAGCATCCTCTTTGCTTATGCAAGGATGCTTCTGCAATGTAGCGTTTCCTTTTTCCAATGCTGCTTTTACCAAACACATAACATCCGAAGGTGTACCTTCGATTTCTGCTCTCATGCCTTTTTCATCCGCAATAATCAATAACTTTGCTTTGTTCGCCATCTTCACATGACCTCCTACTTGTATTTTTGTATATGATTCCAAACTACCATCAAGGAAGAAAATACCTGCCAACTTTCTATGTCATTGGCTTTGTATCTTACCATCTGGTAGGAACCATCGCTCTTTAGATGTACGATAGCCTTTTCATCAAATCTAAACCCGTGACTCTCATATGCTCTCGCATAGGCTTCCAGTTGCACTCCGGTCAACATCCGATTTACTGTTGCTGATGTTTTGTAATCTATCAGTACCTTTTTGCCATCAATCACGCATGGCAAGTCTGCCGTTCCGGCGTACCGTAAAAATTTGTGATACACTCTGCTTTCCGTTGCCAACGGCTCCGGAGATTGCTCTTCCCAAAACTTCAGAAACGCTTCAAAATATCCTTCGTATCTCGGTTCAATATCCTCTATGCCGTACAGGGCAAAATTTTCAGCCGCATTATGTATCGCTGTTCCTCTTTCCGCCGCCATCTGCATAACACTTTCATCTATCCCACGGTACAACGCTTCGTCTAGCGGTTTCATCACTGTTGTAACACTCGGAAGAATCTGCCCTCCCAATGTATAAATATGGCGCTTATCCTCAAATCTCAGTTCTGGGAAAAATGGAAGCCCTTTCTCATTCAATTCCATCTATACCATCTCCGCTATTGTAAATTTCTCTCCAAACAGTTCCAGCATTTCTGATACTGTCATATCATCCATGCAATCCTCGCATATCGGTCCTTTTTCACTGTCATAAAACCTTTCGCCTTCAAATATCCCTACGCCGCACTCCTTGCAATTCACAACCGGTTTTGGTTCTGGTGCATTCGGACATCTGCTATCGCAAGGTGTCTTCAAACAAAGACTACACATATTCCGGTCCCTCCATTCTTGCTATAACCACTCCTATTTTCATAATTGCCACGCCGATAATCGCTCCGACCAAAGGAATCTTCCATTCTGGGCCATCCAGCGCCGAACCCATGAAGAGGAATAGAAAAAAGCCAGCTCCTATCACTTTCTCGCCTATCATGATTCGTTTCTTCTTTCGTCTTCTCACTGTGCCACTCTCCTTTCTTTCCAAAATATCGGCGTTACGAATAATCCAATGTCTATATCGCTTGTTTTTTCGCAAGCCTCTTCTAACTCCTCAACTGTCTCAATACCAAACTCGGTTTTCAGATACTCTTTTGTTTTCTCAACATCCACGAGCATCACCACTTTTCTTTATCAGCTTTTCCTTTATCAGCCGTAATTCGCTGATAGATACCGCCAACTTGTCCAGTTCTTTTGATACAGCTGTAAAATCATCTTCTTCATCCGGAGATATTTTTCCATCTTCAGCTATCTCCAGAAGTTCTCTGCGCATCTTTTCGATGTCTTTTTCATCCAGCTTTGCTATTATTCCAACCGTTACTGCTTCCAGCGTTTTAATCTCTGCCGATACCGGCTGCTGCTTTCCAAGAGGACACTGCTCTAAACAATACAGATTTTTCAACTGCGGTGCCCCATAAACATCCGCCATCATCATTATCAAATCCAGAGGTGGTACTGTGATTCCCCTCTCATAATTTGCTAAAGACGAAACAGAAATACCGAAGTATTCTGCCGCACTTTCCCGGCTTTTGAGATATACATTGTTCTTTGCTGCCAAAATCCTGCACTGGAAGTAGATGCTTATGCCCGTATTTACACATCCACAATCCATGTTCTTTTTTCTCCTTGTCTGCTAAACTAAACCTAAATGATACCGAGGCCCGAAAGAATTTTGTTCAAGTCCTCAAACTTACCGTTCGGTAAGTTGTTGTCATAAAAAATGGCGTTCATCTCATCGTATGACAGCCCGTAAAATTCAGATAATGCGATCACTTCATCTGGCTTGAACTTAACTTCTCCCCTTTCCTTCTTGCTGTATGAAACAATCGACTTCCCGATTACTTCAGCCAACTTTTCAAGGGGAATCCTCCTTCCGGCTCGAAGTTCCCGGAGCCTTGTGCTATCCATTCCTGCACCTCCTTTGTTTATTGATTATGTCATCATCTTATCTTACCGCATGGTAATTGTCAATAATGAAATTATATTTTTTGTAAGTATTATTTACTGTTCGGTAATTATACGATATGATACTTCAGAGGTGATACTATGAAAGATTTTCCCAATATTTTATACAGCCTACTTAGACAGCGTGGCATGACACAAAAGATGCTCGCAGACAAGGCGCATACAACCGAAGCAACCATTTCCCGGTATCTAACCGATACAAAGCGAATGCCACGAGCTGATCTGATTGTTTCCATTGCAGAAGCCCTGGATGTAAGTACAGATTATCTTCTTGGACTCAGCCCGATTGCCTCCAGGCAATCTTTATCTCCTGAGATGGAAGAATTGTTTTCTTGCTACTCCAAAGCATCAGAAAGTGATCGTAAGGTTATCTGGGCGGTTTTGGACAAATATCAGGCTGTTGATTTCAAGATAGCTGCATCCGGACAAGATCAATGGAATCCTAACGATTCGTCTTCTCGTCAGGCAGCTATAAAAAAATTCGAGGACGAATAGAGTACGATCTTCATATCGTCACATACCATTCTGTCTCTCTGCGGATGGAACTAAATATCTGGCAATTACAAGAACTGTTCAGCAAAAAGGCTTTTTCCTTTTTCAGCAAACGCCTTAATTCTTATGTGATTGCCTATAATGATGTTCTTCCGCTAACAGAGGCGGTCTATCAGGTATTTCACGAAATAGGTCATATCTATTACGGCCATATATCTCCAGGCAATAGCATTGCTATTTCTCTGGAATCGCAAGAACGGGTGGCAAATCATTTTGCCGCCTTTATTTTTTCAAAGATTGGAGGTGCAAAAATCATGAAAACTTTGACCGGAAACGAACACTTTACCTACGAGGGTATGCCTGCCGGGATCTTACTTAGTGACTTCTGGGCGTGGAACTCTTCTGATCTGCTGAACAATACCCTTCGTGGAGCATTGGCTGAGTTCCTCGTTGCTTCTGCAATAGGCATTGATACCAGCGAAGCCCGCCAGGACTGGACTCCCTATGATTTACTTTCTCCTTCTGGGAGAAAAATCGAAGTCAAATGCTCCGCATATCTCCAGAGTTGGAATGCTGATCGTCTTTCAAAAATACAGTTCAGCATCCGCCCAGCTCGATCATGGGATTCTGAAAATGACTTTAGTGATGATGTCAAAAGGTGGTCCGACCTCTATGTGTTCTGCTTGTACGCAAGCAAAGATCGGAGCGAAACGCCGCTTCAACTTGAACAGTGGGAATTTTATCTTCTGCCTACATCGGTTCTTGACATCCGATGCAAGGACCAGAAAAGCATTTCCCTCAGTTCTCTTCTGTCTCTTTCTCCTGCAAAAGCTACATACGAGGAATTGAGAGAGGCGGTTGAAAATCTGGACTTAGGCTCTACCCCCCCCCCATAAGAACATCTGTTCTGATTTTTGTATCTCATTTTTTATTGCCATAGCCTGATGTGACATTCTGTTGCGTTATGGCGTGGCAGAAAGGAAAACATCATGGAAGAAAAAATACTTATTCAAGGAACTTGCAACCGCATAAAGGGTGCTTTTGTCGAAAACGGATACGGTCTTTTAACAAACCAAAGACTTATATACTCTAAACATAGTCTTGCAAAAATCGCTGCTATGGGTATTCTTGTAAATCTCACTCAGGGAAGTTACGAATTTGACATTCCGCTTTCAGACATTTCATCTGTCCAAGAGAAAAAGCGCCTATTCAACAAGGTGCTTTTGATTACTACTACTTCTGGAGAAGAGTATAGCTTCTACTTCACGAAACTTATGGAGTGGAAAATTCATCTGTCAAACCTACTTCCAGGAAAGGTAGTATAAACCAATTCGTCCGTAGGACTGTCCATCGGATTGTCCTCGGACGGACTATATATTTATATATAGATATATAGGTAATGGTACTGGTAATGGTTACATCGGATTATCCACCGGACAGTCCGTAGGATTATCCGCCGGACAGCCTTAAAAATCTTTATTTTACAGTGTTTCTACTTTTTTGCTGTCAAGTATGATCTTATACCATGCAATACGCCGGTTCCGTAACCATTGCAACAGCAATCAAAATATTTTCGTGACAGTCCTACGGACTATCCACCGGATTATCCGTAGGACGATTTTAGGAGGTTATCATGGCTTTCAAGAAAACAATAGATACCATGCCGACTCTCTGCCGCCGTGTGGCTATTTATATTCGTGTTTCTACTAATCATCAGATAGACCGGGACTCTCTTCCTCTGCAACGGGAGGAGTTGATAAACTATGCTAAATATGCTTTGAATATTGAAGACTATGAAGTGTTTGAAGATGCCGGTTTTTCTGCAAAAAATACAGACCGACCAGATTATCAGCGTATGATGAAGATGATTCGTTCTGGACTTTTCTCTCATGTGCTTGTCTGGAAGCTGGATCGTATTTCCAGGAATCTTCTTGACTTTGCCGCTATGTATGAAGAGTTGAAGCGTCTTAATGTAACTTTCGTAAGTAAAAACGAGCAGTTTGATACCAGTACCGCAATGGGCGAAGCTATGCTTAAAATCATCCTCGTTTTTGCAGAGCTGGAGCGTAAAATGACCTCTGAGCGTGTAACCGCCACAATGCTATCCAGAGCAGCTTCCGGCAAATGGAACGGTGGGCGCATCCCATACGGATTTTCCTACGACTATGATACCAGGGAATTTTCTATCTGCTCCGAAGAACAGAAAGTCGTATTGCTTATGTGTGACTTCTATGAGTCCAGCCATTCACTTCTGTATGTTTCCAGAATACTGAACGAACTTGGACACCGTACAAGAGCCGGTAATCTATGGAGTCCTGTTCAGGTACATAAAATCCTTGTCAATCCATTCAGTGTCGGAGATTATGTATACAACCAAACATCTCTCAGCACTGGAACTCAGATTCCAAATAAGGAGGAGGATTTCATCGTGTTTGAAAACCATCATCCTGCTTTGTTTCCAAAAGAACGCCAGCAGAAAATTGTCTCTCAACTTTCCAGAAACTCACGCCTCAAATCAGGCAGCAATGTCTCTGTAAAGCGGAAAAATATCCATGTGTTTTCCGGTATGATTTTCTGTGAAAACTGCGGTCAGATGCTTACCAGTAGCACCGGGAGGGCGCTGAGTGGTGACGGATGGCGACCATCTATTTACCTTTGTCCTTCCAAACGAAGGCACATCTCTGAGGGATGCCACGATACAACGGATTCTACTGTTGGAGAATTTACTATCAACTTTATACTGAATATGCTGAACGCTCAACGAAATTTTGCATTGATCCGCACCCAGGAGGACCTTCAGCGTATGCTTTTGTATGGAAAAGTATTCGATAATGTGGATCATCTTGGCGAAGAAGGTATCAAAGAAATGTTTACTGTTCTATCTGAGAATTTGCCGGAAAATACAAAATCCGGACTTAAAAAGAAATCAAGGAAACCGGCAGCTAATCCAGAAGTAACAAAGCTAAAAAAAGAACAGCAGAAATTAGAGCGAGCTATGGAACGCCTAAAGCGGCTTTATATGTATTCAGAGGATTCCATAAGCGAACAGGAATACATAACTGAACGCAACCGTATCTCTGAGGCATATGAGGACATAGAAATGCGGCTTTCTGAAATAAGCACTTGCGAACGCACCGAAAGATCCATAACAGATCAAGACTTTATCCGTCAAGCTACCGCTTTCATTATTTCAAAAAAACTCTCCGGCAGTTCGTACATAAATTATCGCCGTTTGGCAGCAAATACCGATGTGCAAATTTTGAAGGACTTCTTCAATTCCATCATCGACAGCATCACTATCAATTCAAACGGGCAGATAGGTAGTATTGTGTTCAAAAACGGTTTACTTCACCGTTTCATTTATTCTTCAGTTGACAAGAGCCAGGAATAATAACTTCCCGGCTCTTTTTCGTATCAACTATTCAGTTTATTTTTGGTGTCATTCTATAAACATGGCATCCCCGAAACTGAAGAAACGATATCTTTCCTTCACAGCTTCTTCATAAGCAGCCATAATATGTTCTTTTCCGGCAAGGGCTGAAACTAACATCAGAAGCGTGGACTCCGGCAGATGGAAATTGGTGATCAGTCCATCGATAGCTTTGAATTTATATCCAGGATAGATAAAGATCTCTGTCCATCCGCTTCCGGCCTTCACGATTCCATCCTCTCCGGCTGCGGACTCCAGGGTACGGCAGCTGGTAGTTCCCACAGAAATCACTCTTCCGCCGTTTTTCTTTGTATCATTGATCAGTTTTGCCTGATCTTCTTCCACAATATAAAACTCCGAGTGCATGTGGTGCTTTTCTACATCATCTACCTTTACCGGGCGGAAGGTTCCGAGACCTACATGTAAAGTTACATGTGCAATATTCACACCCTTCTCCTTTACTTTCTCAAGAAGCTCCGGCGTGAAGTGAAGTCCTGCGGTAGGTGCGGCAGCAGATCCCTCATTCTTTGCATATACAGTCTGATAACGGTTCTTATCCTTCAGCTTGTGGGTAATATACGGCGGCAGCGGCATTTCTCCCAGCTGATCCAGGATCTCTTCGAAAATCCCCTCATAATGGAACTGGATCAGACGGTTTCCCTCATCTACAATATCAATGATCTCACCCTTCAGGATACCGTCACCAAAAGTGATCTTTGCACCGGGACGTGCTTTTTTTCCCGGCTTTACAAGACACTCCCAGATATCATTTTCGCGGCGTTTCAGAAGCAGGATCTCGATCAGCGCTCCTGTTTCTTCCTTGTGACCATAAAGACGTGCCGGGATAACCTTGGTATCATTGATCACAAGACAGTCTCCCTTATGCAGGTAATCCAGTATATCGGTAAAATGACGATGTTCGATACTTCCATCTTTCAGGGACAGATGCATCAGTCTGGAAGAACTTCTGTCCTCCAGCGGATCCTGAGCGATCAGTTCCTGTGGCAGATCATAATAAAAATCTGATGTTTTCATAATTATTTTTCCACTTCCTCTTTCCACTGTTTGCGAAGCCTGCGGACCTCGTTCCACTCTTTGTTGGTCAGATCAGCTTTTGGTAAAAGATCCGGCCTCCATTTGGCTGTACGGATGATAGACTGCTCTCTTCTCCATTTATCCACATTGGCATGGTGTCCGGAAAGCAGCACCTCCGGAACCTTTTTGCCATGCCATTCCTCCGGGCGGCTGTACTGGGGATACTCCAGAAGATTCCCGGAAAAGGATTCCGTCTCACCGGATTCCTGATTATTCAGAACACCTGGTACCATTCTGGAAATAGAATCCATCATGACCATAGCCGGAAGTTCTCCTCCGGTAAGTACATAATCACCAATGGAAACATAGTCTGTTACGATTTCTTCCAAAACACGCTCATCAATTCCCTCATAATGACCACAGAGGAAAACCAGGTCTTCTTCCAGGGCAAACTCTTTTGCCATATCCTGATTGAAGGTTTTTCCCTGAGGAGTCAGAAAGATCACGCGGGGTTTCCTTCCAATACGTTCTGCAATGGATTCATAAGACAGATATACCGGCTCCGCCTGCATCAGCATTCCGGCTCCGCCGCCATAAGGATAATCATCTACCTTCTGGTGCTTATTGAATGCAAAATCCCGTATATTGATCGCTTCCAGTGATAACAGTCCCTTTGTAATGGCACGACCTGTAATACTTGTGTTCATTCCGTTCTCGATCATTTCCGGAAATAATGTAAGTACATGATAATTCATTTAAACAAGCCCTTTCATCAAATGTACAGTCATGGTATTTTTTTCCACATCCACATCAAGAACACAGTCATGGATCGCAGGAAGCAGGATTTCCTCGCCATCCACACGATCTACAATATAAACATCATTGGCGCCGGTCTCCATCACATCACGGAGCACTCCGAATTTCTCCCCATTCTCCAGAAGTACCTCCATTCCGATGAGATCCGCCACATAATATTCGTCCTCGCCAAGATCCTGTGCCTCTTCACGTGGGATCCAGAGCTCACGGCCCTTATACATTTCAATATCATTGATGTTGTCAATGCCTTCAAACTTCAGGATCGCAAGATTTTTAAAAAACTTTACATTCTGAATATTCAGTCTGCGAAGCTCTTTTCCTGTATCCAGAAGCACATATTCAATATCAAGAAAACGCTCTGCGTCATCCGTTGTCGGAAAAACTTTTACTTCACCACGGACGCCATGGGTCGTTGTAATAACTCCTACCTTTAATAAATCTTCCATTTTTGCTCCCTTTCAGAGTAAAAACAGGAGCCATGGAATCCACAGCTCCTGTCTCTTTTTCATTGCAGAATATCTACAATCACTTTTTTGCTGCTTTTTGAAGAAGCCGCTTTCACAACAGTACGGATTGCCTTGGCAATTCTGCCCTGTCTTCCGATAACCTTACCCATATCGGCCGGTCCGACCTTCAGTTCAACAACAATCGCGTCGTCTTTTTCAGTCTCAGTAACGACTACTTCATCCGGATTTTCAACAAGAGATTTTGCAATTACTTCTACAAGTTGTTTCATTACATACCTCCTTGCTCCTGCCCCATTGAGGCCACAGATCCAAATCTGTCAGGTATTATTTCTCGATTCCGGCAAGTTTAAGAAGCTTAGCAACTACCTCTGTAGGCTGAGCACCAGCTGCAAGCCATTTTTTTGCTGCCTCTTCATCGATTTTGTATACGCTTGGGTCAAGGTTCGGATCATATGTTCCAATCTCTGCGATGCATCTTCCGTCACGTTTGCAGCGGGAATCTGCTACTACGATTCTATAGAAAGGTGCTTTCTTCTGTCCCATTCTTCTTAATCTGATCTTAACTGCCATTTTTGTTTTCCTCCAATTATCTTTCTGAAAATTTATTGTTATTTATTAAAAGGGAAGCTTAAAGCCGCCTCTTTTTCCCATATTCATCTTGCCGCCTGTTAATCCCGGCATCTGTTTCATCATCTTCTTGCTCTGCTCAAACTGCTTCACAAGACGATTTACTTCTGTAATATCCACTCCGGCGCCTCTGGCGATACGGTTCTTGCGTGAGATGTTCAGAATGTTGGGGTTACTTCTCTCCTGAGGTGTCATGGAAAGAATGATAGACTTGGTACGGTCCATAGCCTTCTCATCGATCATACCCTCGATATCCTTCATCTTACCGCCCATTCCAGGAAGCATGTTCAGGATACTGGAAATACCACCCATCTTGTTCATCTGCTCCATGCTGGTAAGATAATCATTGAAGTCGAAGTCCATTTTCTTCAGCTTCTTTTGCATCTCCTGAGCCTGTTCCTGATCCACAGATGCTTCCACCTTCTCGATCAGACTCATTACATCGCCCATTCCAAGGATCCTGGAAGCCATACGTTCCGGATAAAACTGTTCCAGATCTGAAAGCTTCTCTCCCATACCAACATAGAAAATCGGTTTGCCGGTCACGGCTTTAATGGAAAGCGCAGCGCCGCCTCGTGTATCACCATCCATCTTAGTCAGGATCACACCATCAATGCCGACTTTATCAGAAAAGTTCTGCGCCACATTTACTGCATCCTGTCCTGTCATGGCATCAACTACAAGCACTGTAGCATCTACATTCACATTCGCTTTGATATCCTCAAGCTCCTGCATCATATCCTCATCAATGTGAAGACGTCCTGCTGTATCGATGAGCACAACATTCTGCTGATTGGATTTCGCATGCTCGATAGCTGCTTTTGCAATATCCACGGGATTCTGCTTATCTCCCATAGAAAAGACCTCGACGCCCTGTTTCTCACCGTTTACCTGCAGCTGTGTGATCGCTGCCGGACGGTAAACATCACAGGCCACAAGCAGTGGTCTCTTTCCCTTGGATTTCAGTTTGCCTGCCAGCTTGGCAACCGTCGTTGTCTTACCTGCACCCTGAAGACCGACCATCATAAGAACGGTAAGATCCATTCCCGGTTTGATCGGAAGCTCTGTTGTCTCACTTCCCATCAGGTTGACCAGCTCATCATTTACGATCTTGATCACCATCTGTCCCGGATTCAGACCATTCATAACATCCTGTCCGATAGCCTTTTCCTGAACGGATTTCGTAAACTGCTTAACGACCTTAAAGTTAACATCCGCTTCCAGAAGCGCCATCTTAACTTCCTTCAGTGCTACCTTGACATCAGCCTCTGTGAGACGGCCCTTGCCCTTCAGCTTCTTAAATACATTCTGCAGTTTATCTGTTAAACTCTCAAATGCCATTGATCATAACTCCTCTAATATCACATTGGAAATCGCCGCAATATCTTCGGCGTGGTACTTGTCAGCCAGTTCATGGATCTTTATGACCTGACTGCGGATGTTCAGGAATTTCTCGACCAGATGAAGCTTCTCTTCATATTCTTCCAACGTCCGATTGCACCGTCTGATCATATCATGCACACCCTGTCTGCTGATGCCAAGTTCCTCAGCAACCTCACTTAAGGAATAATCCTCAAATACCACACTGGTGTACACCTGCCGCTGCCTCTCTGTCAGAAGCTCTCCATAAAAATCAAATAAAAATGTCTGCTCTACAAATTTCTCCATCTGTAATCACCTTGGCTATCATACACGATTCCATCATACCTGTCAAGGGTTTTTGCTTTACAAATTTATTTTTTCCTGAATTTCACAAAAAAAGGCCGGAAAAGCACTTTTCTGCTGGGTTTTGCAGGCTTTTCCGACCTTTGTTATTCTATTTACTTCTTATTAATAAATGTGATATCTTTTCCATATTCTTTGATCAGCTTCGGAAGATCATTAACAGACATACAGCCCTGCCCTTTTTTCCGCACTTGTTTTGCCACACCCCAATATAAAAGGCTTGTTTCTGCACTTGTTTTTTCCTTATGATTCTATTATACTGTAAATCAAAAGAATCACAATTCCACATAACATGGCTATTATTCCTGTTTTTTCCTACAAAATATAGGAAGGAGGATTTTCCTTGAAACTCAGTGCAAAACTCATCTGCTATCATTTACAGAAATCTTTTCCCCTGCATACATCCAGGCTGGATACATTCCCCACCCTTTCCTGCCCTTCCCACTTTGAAAAGAACACCTCTCTTCAGGATGGGCGTGTTTACCTTATCACAGATCCGGATTTTCAGCTCACTTTTCATCATCCCAAAAATATTCTGTTCCTGATGATTGGAAAAATCTATCAGAACTACGAATTAACTCAGCCAAACATGTGTATCATCCCTGAAGATATTCCGGTCAATATTGTCTTTAACAGGATTCAGGATATTTTTATCCTCTATGATCAGTGGAATCAGTCCCTGATGGATTCCCGTCTCCGGAACGCATCTATCCAGGAGCTTCTAGATCTTACAGCTTCCGTTATTCCCAATCCAATAATGCTGATCGGTATGGATTTTACTATCATTGCCTCCAGAGACTGGAATCTAAGTGATCTTTCCAATTCTGTTTTGGGTTCCACTGAAAATTCCTGGGCTATTGTGGACAGCCTGAAGCAGGATCCTCATTACGAAGAGGCTTTTTATAAAACCGGATATTTTTATTATCCGGGAAATGGCCTTACTGCTCCTTCTCTTTGCGTAAATATCTCCAATAATGATAAAGCAGTATACAGGCTGATGTTTTCCGAAGGTGAGGTTCCCCTGGATGATACGTTTGGTTTTGTTCTGGAGTACCTTTCCCAGATGGTATCCCATGCACTTTCCACAGGAATCATGCACAGCCGGGATAAAGCTTTTCCTCTGCATCAGATTTTTATGTCCATTCTGACTGATCCCGGAGCTGATTATGTAAAAGTCAGTCAGCAGCTGACAAATGTAGGGTGGCTTTCTTCCCATATATATCAATGTATTTTGATCCAGACCGGGCTGATCGACCAGAAAAATCTGACCCTCAATGCCATCTGTAATTATCTTGAAAATACGATCCCGGCCAGCTGTGCTACCGAATATAAAGGAAATGCGGTGCTTTTTATCAATCTGGATCTCTGCACTCTGACTATCCATGAGATTTCCGATAAGATCGAGGGTTTTATCAAAAGCAGCATGTTAAGCGCCGGATACAGCCGGAAGATGCTTGGACATTTCAATTTCCACCGGCAATACACGCAGGCTTCTGTTACCCTGCAGGTTGGAAAACGCAAAAATCCCGCAGAAAGTATCCACTATTTTGACTCCATCGCTCTGCCCTATATTCTGGAACAGGCAACCAGAAAGCTTCCTGCTTACATGGTCTGTCACGAAAAGCTTCTGTCAATGAAATATAAGGATGAGGCAAAGCAATCTCATCTCTATGAAACACTGCGTTGTTTTCTGGAGCACAACCAGAACATTTCTCATACTGCCAGCGCTTTATTTATCCACAGAAGTACTCTTCTTTATCGTCTGGATAAGATCAAAGCTTTTCTGGATTCAGATCTTACAGACAGAAACGAGATCCTGTATCTGTTGCTTTCTTTTCATCTGATGGATATGGAAGAAGAAAACCGGAATGCAAGATCGTAAAAAACGGAAACTCTCTTAAATATTTAGCGTTTTCCCAGCTGCCAAAATGCAACTGCACTGGCTGCCGCCACATTCAGTGAATCCACACCGTGTGCCATTGGAATACATACTGTATAATCACAGTCCGCAATGGTCTCCGAAGCAAGGCCATCCCCCTCTGTTCCAAGAACTACTGCCAGTTTTTCTTCTGCCATCAGATGAGGATCATCAATATCAAAGGAATCCTCCCTAAGAGCCATGGCTGCCGTCTTAAATCCCATCGCTTTCAGAGACCGGATTCCTTCTGTTTTCCACTCTGTTTTTTCATCAAAAAAAGTCCATGGTATCTGGAATACGGTTCCCATGCTGACACGGATCGCACGGCGGTACAATGGATTGCTGCACCCCGGTGTCAGCAGCACCGCATCCATCCCAAGAGCTGCCGCAGAACGAAAGATCGCACCTATATTAGTAGGATTTACCACATTTTCCAGAACTGCGATCCTGCGGGCATTTTTGCATACATCGACTATATCAGGAAGCGCCGGCCGGCGCATTGCACAGAGCATTCCTCTTGTCAGCTTGAATCCAGTCAGCTGCGTCAACACATCAAATTCTGCCGTATAAACCGGAATGTCTCCACAACGACGGATCAGTTCTTTTGCCTCACCCTCAACATGTTTATGTTCCACCAGAAAAGAAATCGGCTGGCACCCGGAATCCAAAGCTCTCTCAATAACCTTCGGGCTCTCCGCAATAAAGATCCCCTTCTCCGGTTCTGCCCGGTTCAAAAGCTGTATCTCCGAGATCCTGGCATATACATCCAGCTCCGGAGCGTTGAAATCTGTGATTTCTATGATATTTGACATGGTTATTTTTCTCCTGTTCTGTCTTCTTGTTTTCATCCTGCTATTGTAACAGAATCTCTTTGCAAAAGAAAGCCAGGTGCTATATGTTTCCACCTGGCTTTGCTGCTACTTGTAAAACAATTTGTTTATATTCAGATTCTCACTTCCATCCACCGGATCATATCCCCGATCACTTCATCTTTACAATACTCATTCAGGATCTCATGAAAAAGTCCGCCGTAGATCTTCATCTGCTTGTCTTTTGATCCTGCTTCTTTAAAGAAATCATAGGTATCCTGTACACTTACCAGACCGTCTTTCTCGCCGTGTGTCATAAGGACTGGATAATGGAACTCTGCTTTTTTCTCTTTGAACCAGTCAAGTCCGTCGCAGATCGCATAGCATAACCCCGCTGTAAAGGACTGTTTATTGTATGGATCTTTTCCGTACCAGTCTATCACTTCCTGTACAGAGCATACGCCTGAACCCAGCTGATTGGCAAGGCGCGTATGTACATCCATTTCTCCCGGCACACCACGTATCAGATTGCCGTTATCTGCGGTCAGCGCACCACTGGTAATGATCCCCCGGAGCTTTTTGTCCGGATATTTGGCTCCGTACAGAGAAACCGTAAATCCGCCCATGCTGTGTCCCAGAAGAAATACCGGGACATCCGGATTTTCTTCAATTGCCATATCCACAACTACGTTGGTGTCGTCCAGAAGCTCATTGAAATCTGAATAAAAAGTCTCTTCACCCTCAGACCGTCCATGTCCTCTGTGATCAAAACGATAGGTTCCGATTCCCGCCTCATGAAGTTTTTCCGCAAAATAATCGTACCTGCCCTGGTGCTCACAGAGTCCGTGGACAATCACGATCACCGCTTTATTGTCTGCTGCTGTTTCTTTTTTCAGATACAGTTTCGTTCCGTCAAACGATGTGATCATACTTTCACCCATAATAAAACCCTCCCTTTTCTTTCTGCGAGATACATATCCCCATTATATGTCTCACGCTATCTGATAGGTTTATCATATCATGAAATCTGTATTTTGATAACCCCTATTACTAATTATCAGCAATTATATGATTTTTACAAAAAGTAATGAAAAATAGAGGAGTGACATATTTTGTTCTCTGAACTATAATCACCTCAGTACAAAGGGGCTGTCGCACTAAAAAATTAGTGCGACAGCCCCTTCTTTTTTCTTATTCTACTTCTTCCGGCTCCATGCTGAGCATATGGCCTTCCTGATTTCCAATATCATATTTCTGTCCGTATTCCTTGAAATACTGGTAGTAGTCCGCATTGTTTGTGGGATAGATCTTGGAATCGTGAATATGAAGATCAGATCCTGTCTCTCCGCTCTTCATAAGTGCCACCATAGCACTTGCACAGTGAGTTGCGATACGACAGAAACTGTTGAGGATATCACTAAATACCGTTCCCTCTTCCAGTCCGCATTTGCCTTGGCTCAGTCGCTCTGCATGACGCATCTTCAGTACATCACAAAGTCCTGTGATCACAGCTCCGAGAGGTGCTACTCTCTGTGCCATTTCTTTATCGTCTTTCATGAAAGCATTGCAGGTTATATTGATATCCTCACGAACTGCCTCCATAACAACATTCAGCTCATCCCAGGCTTCCTGTGAAAAATTCGTATGGTTATCATGCATTTCATTGGACATATGAGCAATGTAAGAAGCATGATCACCGATACGCTCAAAGTCATTGATCGTATGCAGATACAGTGAAGTCTGTCTTGTCTGTGCAGAATTCATCTCTCTCTTTGTCAGCTGGATCAGATACTCTCCTAGACGACTTTCATACTTGTCAATCAGATCCTCTTTTCGCTGAACCTTATCATACTTATCCTGCTGATAATCATTCAGAAGATTCATGGCTCTGTTGACATTCTTACGGAGCTTCTTGGACATTCCGTTCATTACACGGTGACACTGTGCGATAGCAAGGGCCGGGTAATTCAGAAGACGCTCTTCCAGAAGATCAAAGTCTGCCTCATCTTCCAGATCTTCTTTGTCATCCTTCACAAGCCAGCATACCAGCTTCTCGATCTTCGAAATAAACGGGAACAGCACGATAACCGTTGCCAGACGGAACACCGTATTCAAAAGTGCGATCGCTACCGGTGTCATGGTCATATCCATAAATGTAAAATGTACAAACGCATTCACGGTATAAAAGATCACCGACCAGAGGATCAGACCAAACAGGTCATTGATCAGATATACAAGAGCAGTTCTTTTACCGTTCTTATTTGCTCCGATGGCTGAGATCAGAACTGGACATGCAGCACCAACACCGATACCAAGAACGATCGGAAATGCACTTGCAAATGTCAGGATACCGGTTACGGAAAGAGCCTGGAGCACACCGACTGTTGCAGACGCACTCTGGAGTACCGCAGTAAAAGCGATACCTACGAGAATACCTGCGATCGGATTGGAAAACATAGTCAGCATCTTGATGAACATCGGACTCTCACGCAATGGAGATACCGCACCACTCATCATCTGCATACCTGTCATCAGGATCGCAAAACCAAGCATGATATTTCCCACGTTCTTATGTAAGGTACGCTTACAGAACATACGGAAAATAATACCAACTACAGCCACAACAGCAGAAATAGTTGCTGTGGAAAGAACACTAGCGATTCCATTAGATCCTTCAATATAAGAAAGACATAAGATCCAGCCAGTAATACTGGTTCCGATATTGGCTCCCATGATGATACCGATCGCCTGTTTCAGTTTCATCATACCGGAGTTTACAAAACCGATCACCATAACTGTCGTCGCAGAAGACGACTGGATCACACTGGTAACACCTGTACCAAGTGCGACACCCTTCAGCGGAGTATTGGTCATTTTATAAAGAAATGCTTCCAGCTTATTACCTGCTGCCAGCTTCAGACCATCGCCCATTAGGGACATACCAAACAAAAATAATGATACTCCACACAACAAAGATAAGATCATTGAAAAAATTGCCATAATTTTCTCCTTTGTCATACTCGCTTCCTGTCATAATCTGTCAGGAGCCATGTTATCCTGAAAATGCAACTTTACATTTCCTTAATCTGGATTTTTCTTATTTTTAACATTTTCCCATTTATTATGCCACATCAATTTCCATATTACAACAACAGATTTATTTCGAAAATAAAAAAATTCGAAGGCAGCGGATCATCTTCTAAAACTCTGCCTTCGAAATGAGTATTTTTGAGTTATTTTTCACAAAATTTTCTATTTTTCCAGGCGCATCAGCATATCATCCAAAATATCTTCCAAATACCCTCCCGTTGTTTTTTCCCCTTCTTTTTTTATCTGGAGCATCGCTTTCAAATCTTCATCGGACAGGCAGATGATCAGTTTCCCGCTTTCCCGTAGACTTCCCCGTGCAGCCATTTTCGCATGTTTATCCGCTCCTTTTCTGGAAATAATGATCGCAACTTTACGGAGAGCTTTTTCGTACAGATATTTTTCTGTAGTGTAAATTTCCCTCTGAGTAATAGGCTTTTCATAGTTTTTAAACTCGAACACGATATACTTCGTAGAAAAATACTTACAGATCGTGTCAAAAAAATCCTGTGTCACCCCGTTTTTGATCTTACAGCACATGTCAAAACGATACAGATTTTCCTCTGTTGTCTTCTGCTGCTCCCACAAAGTCAGATATTCTCCAAGGATATATTTCAGAATAGAAACACAAAGTTCCTCATATTTCTTGAAAGCTGCACTACCGGTCTCCAACACTTTTAACTGCGCTATATAGCTGTCAGCAACCGATTCCGGATCCGTATTCTCCATCTGGCTGCTTTCCTCAAAGATAAAAGGCTCCGGTCTCTCCGGTTCTATGTTTTCCACCGAATAATTCAGAATCGAGATCAGTTCGTTCTTCAGTTCCGGATAGTCCTCAAAGAGCCACAGCACATTTCGGATGTCCCAGACATATCCAAGCTTCGCCTCTTCGTACTTTCTCTTAGTCTCATCAGAGACCAGATTCGCCACTACACAGATATTTTGTAATGGCAGATCCTTTTTCTGATCTGACACTGCTTTTCCAACCAGACGGCTATAACTCTGCAACCGTTTAAGTGTAGCGATTTCTTTGGAATCACTGTACATTCTGGTCATAAAGACCCATTCATCGCTTTGGAAAGAAACCCCTTTATATGTAAGGTATTTTTCAAAAAGCTGCTTAAAGCGGGCCATATTTTCCCAGTTTTTCATCTGCACATCACCCTCTGAATTTATATAGGGTTCTACGCAGAGATTGCGAACGACCTGTTCTGTCACTTTTATGTTCGGCGCATATATCAGGCTTCTGTACATCCGGCTTTTGTTTGGCACAGAACGTGGAAAATCTTCCGGAAATCCCTTTAATCTGGCTATTTCTTTGTGTGTGATCTTATGATAGACGCCATGGATACGGATCAGCGGCATTTTTATCAGATTCAGACGAACCTGCCCGGATTCCCGATAACCGCCTTTTTCCCAACACAAAACGCTGTCGCCGGCATGCGAAGCATCTATCTTCTCTTTCGCAAAATCAATCCTGTAATACCAGGAATCCTGTGGATTCATTTCCACCCAGCCATCCAGCAGGATACTACTCTTATGGAACTGCACCGGCATGATCATATCCGAAGCATTCACTCTTTTTAAAACAATATATGCAAATTCTTCCCGCAGCGGAAATGCAGTAACCTCCGAACTCTGGATATTTTTATGCGTGATATGGTATCCATATTCTTGCAGCTGAAAAATGTGCTCCTTTATGAACCCTTTCCATAATTGCTTTTTCATAACAAAAAGAATGACCGGCGGCCGTCTTCTTTGCACTAGGGCCAAACTACGAAACACCTCTTCTTCTTTCGACTGCGTCAGACCAAAAGCCCAGACATTACTATCCGGAACTGTGGCAGGATCTATGGAAGAAAGGCTGCATGCAGTTACATTTTGACTTATATTTTCCTGATAGATCTCTGTCACTTTCCTGTCCGGCTCATATGCTTTCAAAATCTCATAACCGGCATTTTTAAAACCCAGAGTCAGTGCACCGATACCGGCATTAAAGATCACCACTGTATTCTTCATATATTTTTTCCTATCTTATTATTTGTACTGTGACAGCAGCTCCAAAAGCTTACCACTGTTGATTGGTTTGTTATAATTGATCCCCACAAGCCAGGATATTCCCTGTACATTTCTGTAAAGACTCCGGATAATTTTTCTCCTTTATCTGCTCTATGGCTGTCCGGGCACTCTGGTTTCAGTTCAATCTCCTCTCTGGCACTACCGGCATAAGCATGTACCCGTCACCCCTTCTTAATATCCCCTGAAAAGCAAAATAATTTCACAGCATCATATGTCTATATGATACCATGAAACTATTTTTGCGTAAAGATTTTATAAAAAAGCCTCAGAGTATTTTCGCATATACATACTCTGAGGCTTTCTCTATAGTCCATATATATTTTTTACTCCACTGTCACGCTCTTCGCCAGATTTCGTGGTTTATCCACATCCAGGCCTTTGGCTACGCTTACGTAGTAGCCCAGAAGCTGAAGCGGGATCACTGCCAGGGATGTTGCAAAGTGCGGGTCTGTTTTCGGGATGTAGACGGTGAAGTCTGCGGTATCCTCGATATTGTAATTGCCAAATGTGGTCAGGCCCATAAGGTAGGCACCGCGGCTCTTACACTCAACCATATTGCTGACTGTTTTTTCGTAGAGATCCGGCTGGGTCAGCACACCGATCACAAGAGTTCCGTCTTCGATCAGAGAGATCGTTCCGTGTTTCAGCTCTCCGGCAGCATAGGCTTCAGAATGAATGTAACTGATCTCTTTCATCTTCAGACTGCCCTCCAGGCTGATAGCGTAATCAATTCCTCTTCCTACAAAGAAAGCATCTTTTACATTTGCCTGTTTTGAGGCAAACCACTGGATACGCTCTTTATCTTCCAGGATCTTACAGATTTTATCCGGAAGTGTCTGCAGTTCACTGATATAATTGCTGTAGGCTTCTTCTGTGATCGTTCCTCTTACCATTGCAAACTGGATCGCCAGTGTATAAGCTGCGATCAGCTGTGTGCTGTACGCCTTGGTAGTAGCTACAGAAATCTCCGGTCCGGCCAGAGTATAAAATACATTATCAGCCTCACGTGCAATGGAAGATCCCACTACATTAACGATTCCCAGTGTACGAATACCATTTTCCTTGCATTTACGAAGTGCTGCAAGACTGTCTGCTGTTTCACCGGACTGGCTGATGATCACTGCAAGGCTGTTGGTGTTAAGGGCCATTTTTCGGTAACGGAATTCGGAAGCGAGCTCTACCCTTACCGGGATCTGTGCAAGATCCTCGATCACATACTGTGCTGCCATTCCTACGTGATAAGCGGAGCCGCAGGCTATGATATAGATCTGCTGGATGTTCTGGATGCTTTCTTCTTCCAGGCCAACTTCACTGAGGTCGATCTTTCCATCCTTGAGCACGGAATTCAACGTATCCAGTACTGCCTTTGGCTGTTCATGGATCTCTTTCATCATGAAATGCTCATATCCGGCTTTTTCCGCTGCTTCTGCATCCCATTCAATGGTTTTCAGCTCTTTCTCGATCTCATCTCCATCAAGATTGTAGAAGGTGACTTCGCCTTTTTTCACACGCGCCATCTCCAGATTGCCGATATAATATACATTGCGGGTGTATTTCAGGATCGCCGGTACGTCAGAAGCGATAAAGGATTCATCTTCTGCCACTCCAAGGATCATGGGGCTGTCTTTTCTGGCTACATATATTTCACCCGGATAATCCTTGAACATGATCGCAAGGGCATAGGAACCACGGATACGTACCATGGAATGTGTGATGGCATCCACCGGTGTTCCCTCATATTTCTTGTAATAATAATCGATCAGCTTGACTGCTACCTCGGTATCGGTCTCAGAATAGAAAGTATAGCCTTTACGGGTGAGCTTATTTTTCAGTTCCTGATAGTTCTCAATGATGCCGTTGTGGACTGCTACGATATTACCGTCGTCTGTCATATGCGGATGTGCATTGTTCTCAGAAGGTTCACCATGAGTTGCCCATCTGGTATGACCGATACCACAGGTTCCCGGTACAGTCTCTCCGCCGTTTGTCTTTTCTGACAGAACTTTCAGTCTTCCCTTGGCTTTGATCACTTCCGTCTCGTCCTCGCCGTCACGTACGGCGATTCCAGCGGAATCATATCCTCTGTATTCCAGCTTGGAGAGTCCATCTAAAAGGATCGGAGCTGCCTGGTGTCTACCTGTAAATCCTACAATTCCACACATATTTATCTGTCCTTTCTGTCTATGCAGGTATTTTCGCAAAAGACCGGGCTGTTACATCATATGCAACAGTCCGGTCAGAAGTTTCAGTTATTGCAATATAACACGTCCTACAGTATAGCACGTACCACTCTCGGTTTGCAACCCGCTTTTTCCAGAGCTGCAACGATCTGATTCTTATGATCTGTTCCGAAAGCCTCCATAGTGATCCGAAGTTCTACGGCTGCATTTCGGTTGGTACTTACAAACTGGTTATGATCCAGTTTGATAACATTACCCTGATTTTCAGCGATCACACTTGCAACACGTACCAGTTCACCTGGCTTATCTGGAATAAGTACGGATACAGTAAAGATACGGTCACGCTGGATCAGTCCGTGCTGTACAACCGATGACATGGTGATCACATCCATATTTCCACCGCTTAAGATGGAAACGATCTTCTTATTCTTTACATCCAGATGACGGAGAGCTGCTACAGTAAGAAGTCCGGAGTTCTCTACGATCATCTTGTGGTTTTCTACCATATCCAGAAAAGCCACGATCAGCTCATCATCATCGATGGTAATGATATCGTCCAGATTTTCCTGGATATATGGGAAGATATTTTTTCCCGGAGTCTGTACTGCAGTACCATCTGCGATAGTATTTACGTGAGGAAGCGTTACGACCTCCCCTTTCTCTAGGGATGCCTTCATACATGCTGCGCCTGCCGGCTCAACACCGATGACTTTGATGTGTGGGTTCAGAAGCTTCGCAAGTGTAGAGACACCTGTAGCAAGTCCGCCCCCTCCGATCGGTACCAGAATGTAATCTACAAGCGGAAGTTCCTGTACGATCTCCATGGCGATAGTTCCCTGACCGGTTGCTACTGCCGGATCGTCAAATGGATGGATAAAGGTATATCCTTTTTCTTCTGCAAGGGCAAGTGCGTGTGCGCAGGCTTCGTCATACACGTCGCCGTGAAGGATAACCTCCGCACCGTAACTCTTGGTGCGCTCTACCTTGATCAGTGGTGTGGTAGTTGGCATGACAATGACTGCTTTTACTCCATATTTATGTGCAGCATAAGCAACACCCTGAGCATGATTTCCTGCAGATGCAGTGATCAGACCTTTGTTCCTCTCTTCGTCAGAAAGTGTGCTGATCTTGTAATATGCGCCACGCACCTTATATGCACCGGTACGCTGCATATTCTCTGGCTTCAGATAAACCTTATTTCCCGTCATATCTGAGAAATAACTGCTGTATATCAGCTTTGTTTCCTGTGTCACTTCTTTTACTTTTGCTGCCGCTTCCTCAAAGCTCTCTAATGTAAGCATTTGTATTTAGCTCCTTTCTTCTACGTCAAAGAGGGCGTTTACAAATGCGTCTGCATCAAATTTCTGCAGGTCATCGATACTTTCGCCTACTCCGATGTATTTTACTGGTATGTCAAGCTCAGACTGGATCGCTACTGCGATTCCGCCCTTGGCTGTACCATCAAGTTTGGTAAGAATGATTCCGGTAACGTTTGCGACCTCGGCAAACTGTCTTGCCTGGGAAAGCGCATTCTGGCCCGTGGTTCCGTCAAGAACTACCAGCGTTTCTAAATATGCTTCCGGATACTCACGTTCCAGAATACGGTAAATCTTGCGAAGCTCTTCCATAAGGTTTTTCTTATTATGAAGTCTTCCTGCGGTATCGCAGATCAGAATATCTGCATTTCTGGCTTTGGCTGCTGCCACTGCATCATAGACAACAGATGCCGGATCTGCTCCGTCCTGGCCGCCGATGATCTCAACGCCTGCACGGTTGGCCCACTGTGTCAGCTGCTCCCCGGCTGCCGCACGGAAGGTATCTGCTGCTCCGAGTATGACCTTTTTTCCCTGATCCTTTAATTTACCGGCCAGTTTGCCTACAGAGGTAGTCTTACCTACTCCGTTGACACCAATCACAAGGATCACGGATTTCCGGTTCTCAAACTCATATTCTGTGCTTTCTACCTGCATCTGTTTTTTGATGCTGTCGATCAGAAGCTGTTTGCACTGGGACGGCTCCTTGATATGCTGCTCAGCAACCTGCTCCTTTAAATGCTCCAGAATGGAGGTGGTTGCGTTAATGCCGATATCTCCCATGATCAGGATCTCTTCCAGTTCTTCATAAAAATCATCATCAATACTGGAAAAACCGCTGAAAATGGAATCAAAGCCGGCAACGATATTGTCTCGCGTTTTGGTAAGTCCGCTTACCAGACGTTTAAAAAATCCTTTTTTTTCTTCTGCCATACTGATTCATCCCCTCTGCTACTGGGTAAGCTGGTTCTCTACTAAATCTACGGATACCAGCGTGGATACCCCTTTTTCCTGCATGGTAATTCCATAAAGCCTGTCTGCTGCATTCATGGTACCACGTCTATGTGTTATTATAATAAATTGTGTGTTCTTCGTCAACTTCTGAAGATATCCCGCAAAACGTCCTACATTGGAATCATCCAGTGCAGCCTCGATCTCATCCAGAAGACAGAATGGTGAAGGCTTCAGATTCTGGATAGCAAAAAGAAGTGCAATGGCTGTCAGTGCTTTTTCTCCACCGGAAAGCTGCATCATGTTCTGAAGTTTTTTTCCGGGCGGCTGGGAAATGATCCGGATCCCTGCCTCAAGGATATCCTCGTCTTCCGCAAGTTCCAGAGTTCCCCGGCCTCCGCCGAACAGTTCTTTGAAGGCTTTATCAAATTCTTTCTGGATCTCTCCGAATTTTTCGCTAAACTGCTTCCGCATGCCCTCATCCAACTCCTGGATGATCTGTTCCAGCGTTTTTTCCGCTTCCAAAAGATCGTTGTACTGACCGCTTAAGAACGTATGCCGTTCCAGAAGTTCTTTGTAATCCTCAATGGCATTGACATTGACAGAGCCAAGAGCTCGGATCTCGTCCTTTAATTTATGGATCTGCTGCTTCATCACATGCCTGTCATTCATTTCTTCTTTCCTGTACTGCAAGGCATTATTCGGAGTGATCTCGTATTCTTCCCACATATAGGAAATCCTTGCTTCCCGGTTCTCTTCGATCTTTTCTGCCTGAGTCTTCAGTCGGAAGCATTCTTTGTCCAGAAGACTGATCTGGTCAGACAGCTCATCACGCTTTTCAAAAAACTCCTTATGGCTTTTTGTGCGCTCTTCCTTTTCCTGCTGCCATTTTTCCAGCTGTTTTGCAGCCGCCTCTTCTTTTGCGGCAAAGCCTTCGATCTCCTTACGGACCTTGTCGATCGTCTTTCTCTTTTCTGCAGTTTCCTGGCTGCCTTTTTCCAGAGAATCCAGAATTTCTTCCCTCTCTTTCGAAAGAATTTCGATCTCCTCTTTCAGGCGCCGCAGATTTTCCTTTATGAAGCTTTCCTTCTGCTGGGATGCAGATGCGTCAAGACGGATCCTTTCCAGCTTCTCTGAAGTCTCCGCTTCGTCCTTTTTCCAGTCCTCCAGCTCCTTCTGCCGGGTCTCGATAAACGTTTCCAGCTCTTCCTCATCCCTTTTGGATGCTTCAAGTTCCTGCGTGATCTTTATATTATCTGCCTGCATGTCTCTTGCCTGAAGACGGATCTCCTCCTGCTCCCTCTCGATCCTGGTATAACCGCCGCGGATCTCCTCCGCTTTTTTCTCCAGCTGTTCAATGTTCAACCTGGCTGTATTCTGCTGAATGGATTGTTCCTGAAATTTCTGCTGCAGTGCCGCCACAGTATCACGCATCTCATTTCTTCTGCTGCGGTTATCTTCCATGGACTGTCGTATCTCATTATACCCGGCTGCCAGCTCTTTTACCTTCTTTTCCAGTTCCTCGATCTCACGACGACGCCCAAGAAGATTGCTGTTGTTCTTAAAAGCTCCACCGGTCATGGAACCGCCTGGACTTAAGGATTCTCCCTCCAACGTTACCATACGGATACTGTGTCGGTATTTTCTTGCAATGGCAATAGCATGATCGATATGATCCACCACCAGCACTCTGCCAAGAAGATATCCGATCAGACCGTCATATTCCTTATCTGCAGTTACCAGGCCACTGGCAAGACCAATAGCTCCCGGTTCGTTCAAAGCACCTCTCTGATTAAACTCGCCTCTTGAAGAAATGCTGTTTAACGGGAGAAAAGTCGCACGACCATACCGGTTTTTCTTCAGGAATTCGATCATCTGCTTAGCAGTCTGCTCGTTATCCGTAACGATATTCTGAATACTTCCGCCAAGAGCTGTCTCAATAGCGATCTCATAATTTTTTTCAACGTGAATGATATCCGCCACTACGCCACGGATCCCAGGAACATGATTCTTCTGTTCCATGACACGGCGGATACTGTTTCCATATCCATCATAACGTTCTGTGATATTGCGGAGGGATTCCAGTCTGGATGCCTCTCTATGATAGGACGTCTGTTCCTTTTCCAGCTGTGTATTCTGCTGTTTAAGGGTTTCCTGGATGGCATGTATCTCTTTTGTAAGACGGCTGCCTTCTTCTCTGGTTTCCTGAATGGCCTTCGTGATAGTGTCGTATTCCTTCTGTGCCTGATCGATCGCTGACTGCTGCTCCTCTTCCTGGGTTTTCAGGGAAAGGATCCTCTGACTGATCCCTGCTTTCCGGATATCCAGCTGCTCCTTCATGGCATCAAAACGCTGTGCCTTACCTTTGGTGTTTGCACGGGAATTAAGGATCTCAATGATCTCATTCTTACCATCTTCCACTGCCTGGGTGCATTCTTCGATGCTGCTCTGGATATTGTCCATTTTTTTCTGCTCGTCAGCAAGTTTTCTATCGATCTCCCGTAAATTTGCCTGAAGATCTGCTTTTTGCTCTTCCAGAGCCTCCTGGTCTGCAGATTTTTTCTCCGTATCTTCCTGAACTGCTAAAAGACGGCTGCGATAATGACTATCATTCTGCTCTCCTGCCAGGATCTGTTCATGAAGAACATTGATCTCACCGGACAGCTGTTGTTTACGGATAGCACGATCCCGGCTTTCTTCCCGCAACGCCTCCATCCGCTCATTCAGCTCTTCCAGTATTTTTTCCAGACGTTCATATTCATCCTTGGTACGACTATGAGCATCCTGGGCTTCTTTTAACTGATTTTCTGCGATCCTGGTTTTTTCTTCCAGCTCGCGGATCAGATTTCCGGTGTGTTCATATTCCAGGAGGAACATATTTATATCCAGCTCTTTCAGATTTTCTCTTTTTGCCAGATATATTTTTGCAGTCTCAGACTGACGTTCCAGCGGTTCCAGCTGCTTGGTCAGCTCACTTAAGATGTCCGTGACACGGACCAAATTCTGTTGTTCTTCCTCAAGCTTCTTCAGTGTGGTATTTTTTCGTCTTTTAAATTTGACGATCCCGGCTGCCTCGTCAAAAAGCTCTCGGCGTTCTTCGGGTTTTCCACTTAAGATCTTATCGATCTGACCCTGTCCGATGATGGAATATCCTTCTTTTCCGATACCGGTATCATAGAACATCTCATTGATGTCCTTTAAACGACAGGAGCTGCCGTTGATGCGGTATTCGCTCTCACCGGAACGATACAGTCTTCTGGTAACGGTTACTTCTTCAAAATCCACCGGGAGCTTGTGATCACTGTTATCAAGTGTAATAGCCACGGACGCAAAGCTCAGAGGCTTGCGAAGCTCCGTTCCTGAAAAAATAACATCCTGCATATTCCCGCCTCGAAGCTGCTTGGCGCTCTGTTCTCCCAGAACCCAGCGGACTGCATCGCCAACATTACTTTTTCCGCTGCCGTTAGGTCCTACGATGCCGGTGATCCCGTTATGAAATTCAAAATTTATTTTCTGTGCAAAGGATTTAAATCCCTGCACCTCTATATTTTTCAGATACATTGGCCACCTGCTGTTATTTTATACTGCGTATTACCTCTAGGGCTGCAGCCTGTTCTGCTGCCTTTTTTGTATGGCCGGTTCCGGTTCCCATACTTTTTCCATTGATCAGTGCCTCCACAGTAAAGCTCTTGCTGTGGTCCGGTCCCTCTTCTTTCAGAAGACGATATTCCACCGGATGATTTCCGCCTTCCTGTACCATTTCCTGAAGCACTGTCTTGCTGTCATAAAAAATCCTCTTATCCTCCAGATCGTTCAGGATAAATTTCATAACAAAAGCCTGTGCCGGTTCAAATCCACCGTCCAGATACATAGCCCCAATCAGAGATTCCAGGGCATCAGAAACGATGGAATCTCTTTTACGACCGCCCATCATTTCCTCACCTCTTCCAAGGAGGATAAACTCCGGAAGCCCGAATTCTCTTGCACAGTAGGCAAGACTCTTTTCACATACCATGCTGGCACGTTTCTTGGTCAACTCACCTTCCTGATTATTCCGGAATTTTTTGTACAGGAAATCACTGCTGATCAGCTCCAGCACCGCATCTCCAAGAAACTCCAGACGCTCATTGCATCCAAGCTTTCCAAGGTGTTTTTCGTTGGCATAGGAGCTGTGTGTCATTGCCTGCTCCAGTAAAGATTTTGCGGTAAACTGGTATCCGATAGTCTGCTCCAGCTTTTTTAAATTATTTTCCATTTCTTCTTCCCTTCGTTACCCGGCGAAGAGTCTCCACTGCATCGCCGACAGTAACGATCTCCTCGGCTTCCTCCGGGGCGATACGAACATCAAAAGTTTCCTCCAGATCAATAAGAATCTGAAAAAAATCCAGAGAATCCACTCCCAGATCATCCACAAAGGTAGTTTTTTCTGTAATGGCATCCATATTTCTTCCCAGAGTTTTTTCGATGATGGTCTTCAGCATTTCCAGTTCCACGACTGTTCGCCTCCTGTTCTGTCTGTAATATTTCCGGCAATCCCGGTTTTATTTTTTTTCGCTTTTTTCTTCCGCCTGTGCTTTCTGCTCAGCTGCTATAAACTCCTCGATCTTTTCATTGATCTTCTCTTCCTTAAACTGCTCGCACTGAAAGATCGCATGACGGATTTCTACGCTTCTGGCACTTCCGTGGCTTTTGACCACAAGACCTTTCAGACCAAGAAGCGGTGCTCCGCCATATTCACTGGCATCAAATGATTTTAAGGTTTCCTTAAGAGCAGGTTTTACCATCAGAGCTCCCATTTTACTGCGAATGTTTGTCATCATACCTTTTTTGATCATAGATATCAGAGTAGCTCCAACACCTTCATAAAGCTTGAGGATCACATTTCCTACAAAAGCTTCACACACTACTACATCTGCATAACCTGACGGGATATCTCTCGCCTCAATACTTCCGATGAAATTAATATCCTTACATGCTTTTAACAGAGGGAAGGTAGCCTTTACCAGCGCATTGCCCTTTTCTTCCTCAGCACCGTTATTAACAATAGCAACTCTCGGTTTCTTAATACCCACTACATTTTCCATATAGATGGAACCCATCTGCGCAAACTGTACCAGATGATCTGGTCTCGCATCTACATTGGCACCACAGTCGATCAAAAGGGAAACGCCCTTTGCCGTAGGGATCAGCGGAGCAAGAGGTGGTCTCCGGATCCCTTGGATCCTGCCTACGATCACCTGGCCTCCTACCAGTACCGCACCGGTGCTTCCGGAGGAAACAAAGGCATCGGCCTCCTGTTTTTTTACAAGATTTAATCCCACTACAATAGAGGAATCTTTCTTTTTCTGGATAGCCATGACCGGAGGTTCCGCAGTCTCGATCACCTGAGACGCATGCACCACACGGATCCTGTCCTTAGGATAATCCGGGTATTTCCGAAGCTCTGCTTCGATCACATCCTGTACTCCTGTAAGGATGACCTGGATGTTCTCTTTTTCTTTCACAGCTTCCACTGCGGCTTTTACCGGTTCCTCGGGAGCATTGTCACCACCCATTGCATCTACAACGACTTTTACCATTTCTGACATATGTTGTCCTTTCTCTGTCCGAAATCTTTTCGGAATGCATATGGTACACTGTAGTGAAAATCCTCATACACATCCGTATAAGGATTTTCATTGCAGAGTACCAAAAGTTAAGCGGATATTCGAAATCCGCATTCGCTACCTACTCATAACCGAATAACTGCTTTGCAGTTTATCCGGTTAACGTACCGTTATTTATGATACTAGAGTTTTGCCTGAGAAGTCAATATCTTTTACTCTTTCTGATTTTCAATCTGTTCTGCAAGATCATTTAAATATACCCAGCGATCCATTTTTTCGTCCAGCTTCTGCTGGATTTCCTGCTGCTCGTCGGAAAGCTCCCGGAGTTTTCCCGCATTTGTGGCATTGGCAGCCATCTCTTTGTCGATCTGCTCCAGACGTTCTTCCAATGCTGCGATGTCATCGTCAATAGTGTCAAATTCTTTCTGTTCTTTATAGGTAAATTTCAGTTTCTGTTTCCGGTTCTGTTTCCAGGTATCTGCAGCGGATTTCTTTTTCTCAGGCTCAGCTGTTTCTCCCTGTACTGTACCGCCATTCATATCTGAACGCGTTTCCAGAGACTGTCCCTTTCTTTCCTTTGCTTCCAGATAATCCGTATAACCGCCCTCATACTGGACAAGCCGGCCATCTCCCTCAAATGCCATAATACGGTTCACCACATTATCCAGGAAATAGCGGTCATGGGACACCGTGATCACGATGCCGGAAAAAGAATCCAGATAGTCCTCAAGAATGGTCATGGTGGGAATATCAAGATCATTTCCGGGCTCATCAAGAAGAAGAACATTTGGCGCCTCCATCAGAACCTTCAAAAGATACAGTCTTCGCTTCTCACCTCCGGAAAGCTTCTCCACCGGGGTGTACTGCATGGCCGGATCAAAAAGAAATCTCTCAAGCATCTGGGAAGCTGTGATCCTTCCTTCTTTTGTCGGAACATATTCCGCCACCTCACGGATATAATCGATCACCCGCTGTCTTCCATCCATATCCGGAACGTTTTGGGCAAGATACCCGATACGGATCGTTTCTCCGATCTGAATCTCTCCGGAATCCGGCAAGATCAGTCCATCTGCCATTTTAAGAAGTGTGGACTTACCGCAGCCATTTGGTCCGATGATCCCGAGACGCTGATCACGAAGAACAATATGATCAAAATCATTGATCAAAAGACGACCTTCGATGGTTTTACTTACATGATGAAACTCTATGGTTTTCTTTCCCATACGGGTCTCAATGGAATCCATTTCCACATTCTGCTCTTTCAGCGGGGTTTTTCCCGCCTTCAGTGCTTCCAAACGGTCAAGCCTTGCTCTCTGTTTTGTACTTCTGGCACGACAGCCTCTTGCTGCCCATTCCAGTTCCATCCGAAGTACACTGCGGCGCTTCCGGTCACTGGCAAGCTCCATTTCCTCTCTCTGCGCTTTCAGCTCCAGAAATCTGGAATAATCTCCTGCATAAGAATATAATTTTCCGTAGCTGATCTCCAGGATCCGGTTTGCCACACGATCCAGGAAATAACGGTCATGAGTGACCATGATCACCGTCCCACGAAAATTCCGGAGAAAATCTTCCAGCCATATGACCATTTCTCCGTCCAGATGGTTGGTAGGCTCATCCAGGATCAGAATGTCAGCCGGATTTAAAAGCATCCTTGCCAGCGCCACTCTTTTCTTTTCACCACCGGAAAGATTATCCATATTGATATTCTGATCGGTAATACCAAGTGTATTCAGCATGCGTCTGGCCTCACTTTCGGTACTCCAGTCCTTCTGCCATTTGCCTTCTGCCACATAGTCCAGAATGGTCATATGCTGCGGAAATTCCGGAGTCTGGGGAAGCCAGCTGATCCGGATCCCGTTCTGGGTGATCACCTGCCCTTCGTCCGGTTCTTCCTCTCCAGCGATCACGCGGAGCAAAGTAGTTTTACCGGTTCCGTTTACACCGATGATACCTATTTTTTCTCCCTGATCGATGCCGCAGGAGATATCATCAAATATCACCTTATCTCCAAAAATTTTGTGGATATGTTCTATATTAAGAATGTTCATGCGCATTTTCTCCGTTTTCTTCCAAAGTATATAAAAATCATTTCCATGATAGCGAATTTCCACGATTCCGTCAAGAATCACTGTTATGACAGGGGAAAGGGCTGTACCTCAAATCTAGAAGTACAGCCCTCTTGGGGGATTGTTTTTTATCTGGATCTTGGTCAACAGTTTCTGGTGTCGCCAGCTGCTGCCCTTATTTTTCGTATATCCACCGCCTTTCGTATCTTTTGACGCTATTGTAAAAAAATTATCAGGAAATGACAACAGACCTGTGACAAAATGACAGTTTCCATGAAATATGACATTTTTATGGTCAAACGGATATTTTCAATAAAAACAGGTGACTTGATCTATTTGATCAAATGATCCTCAATTTTTTATTTCTGATAATTTTCTACATAATACGTCATTTCGGGCAAAAAACCGACATTGGATATGCGCCAAAATTATGATATACTATTTTTACTACTCTTTTATAAACCGGAGGTTATATTGTTTTGAATATTGCAATTATTGATGACATCTCAACGGATGCAGAAGCCCTGAAGAATATCGCTGTTTCCTATTTTGAGAAAAAACAGATCCGGGCAGAAATCTGTCATTTCTTCAGCGCAGAAGAATTTTTTGAAGATTATCAGCCCGGAAAATTTCAGATCCTGTTCCTGGATATTTATATGGACGGAATGACAGGTATGGAAGCTGCGCGCAGGATCCGAAGACAGTCCGATAGCTGCATCCTTGTTTTTGTCACTACCAGCAGTGATTTTGCTGTGGAAAGCTATGATGTAGGAGCCTCCTATTATCTTCTGAAACCATTTCAGCCAGAAAAACTCTGTTCCATTCTGGATTCCTTTCAATCCAGGCTTTTACTGGCATCCCGTTACATTGAAGTCGTTTCTGACCGGGTTCCCATCCGGGTCCCTCTGCGCAGTATTTTATATGCAGATACATTCCGAAATGCAGTGTGCCTTCATACCGACGCCGGTCCGGTCCGTTCTTATCTTACCTTTCACAAATTTGAGGAGCAGATCCGGGACTGTCCTAATTTTCTCTCCTGTTATCGTGGCTGTGTCGTCAATATGGATCGTATACAGGAAGCTTCTGAAGAAGGCTTCCTTCTGGACAACGGGGAGGTCGTCCAGATCCGGAAACGTGGCTCTTCTGCTATCCGTAAAGCCTATCTTCAGTATCTCTTTGCGTCAGATGAAGAAATATCTCAGCTTTGAAAATGCCATTTTCAGACTGAAAATCCGCAAACCCTCCATAACGTGCCGCAATTTCCATGATCGACGCAGTTCCGATCCCCTGTCCGGAATGCTTACCTGAAAAAAATCCTGTTTTATTTCTGCGTAAGGGATCTGTGCAGCTGTTTTCTTCTTTTATAAGAAGTTTATTATTTCTGGTACGTATCTGTACACGGACAAATCTGGAACTGCCTTTCGGACAAAGCTGTGCCGCTTCTATGGCATTTTCCAGAAGATTTCCAAAGAGACGACAGAAATCTGTATCCTGGATCCCTGTTTTTTCCGGTGCCTCTACCTGACACTGAAAAACGATCCCGTTTTTTCTGCATAGTTCTTCATAATAATGTAAGATCGCATCGGCAACCTGATTTTTACAGTAAGAATGATAGGTCAAACGTTCCTGGAATTCACGGGTATACCGGCAAAGGTATTTCTGCATTTCTCCATACTGCTCACGTTCCAGTAATGCAGACAGAACACGAAGGTGCTGACGCATATCATGACGGACACGGCTGGTTTCTTCCATCTGTTCTTTTAATCGGTCGTAATGATTTTTCTGGGCAAGGAGACGAAGTTCAGTCTGATGACTATATACCTCATAAGTCAGACTGATCTTATATGCTTCTGACAGATCTCTCCACAGAACACAGCCAAACGCAGCTGTCAGTATCAGCCCACCTGTCTCCGGGAAACCTCCTCCCAAAATCGGCTCATAAAGATACCCTATCCGATCTGCCACAAGGGAACAGGCATAAATCGTTGTTCCCACCAAAACGATCTTTCCATATCTGCAATCTGTTTCTCCAAAAGTATTGAGCAGCATATAGATCGCTGCCACCCATTTGACTGCCTCACTGATCCAGACAACATCATAAAGAAGCCTGGCTGAAGGAAGTATATCCGCAAAAATCTCCAGAAAGAAAGCTACTACGATCCAGAGATCGATCAAAAGAAACAGATATATGCCCCTTTTTTTTCCTATAATACAATCCTCAAGCCGGATCATGCAGGAAAGGATCAGATAATAGATCATAGTTTCCAGGGCATACCAGGGCCTTGTGGGAAGAAGAAAAAAATTATGTACCAGGGAGCATAATGAATATCCTGCCACACAGAGACAGACCAGATTAAAAATAGCAAATTCTTTTGTCCTGGTTCTGACATGTACCATAAGAGTCCCAAACATGATACAGATACAGAACGCAATGGCACAGCCGCTTCCGAGTACCCGCAGTCCTCTCTGTATGCTTACACGGACCGGAGATCCCAAAACCGGAATAGCCTGGATTCCGGATCTGATATGGCTTTTGTCTGCTACTGCTATGACAATCTCTACAACCCCGGATCCCTGAAACGTAAAAACACGGTTCATGACCCGGTCCATATAGGTTTTTTCGTCAGGATCCCCCACTTCCCCGGCCAGTTCTCCATTGATATAGATTCGGTATGCGGAAAAAACCTCCGCCATAGATATCGCCCAGATTTTTTCCTCTTCGGGCAGGATCAGAAACATCCGGTATGTCCCACATCCATACGTAGAAGCCTCTTTATTCCCCAGTTCCATTTCATTACGTTCTCCGATCGAAATATAACAACTGTAATATCCTGGATCCTTTTTCAGCATCTCAGGTGTAAGCAGCTTTCCCGGAAAATATTGCCATTCCCTGGCAAGATAATGTAGCTTTGCCGCCGCATCTTTATCATCCAGACAAAGGATTCCCTGAATGGGCTGCTCGCCTTTCGCTGTATATTCATTATTTATGAGATACATCATAAAAAAAGCAGTCATAGATAACACCACAGTAAGTCCAAAGATCAGGGTCCATTGCCTACTTTTCTCCTTTATGACTGTCACCTCGCTTTCCGGATCTGCTTCGGATTCCTACGATCAGCACTGTTATCATTGTTGCTGTCGTCAGGACTGCCACTGCAAAAGGATTCTCTTCTATATCATCTATTTTCCGACCTCTTACGCAGAAGATTCCTGTCTCGTCCGTGTCAACGATCAGAAGATCCTGCTTTTTATCCAGGAATGTCTTTAGTTTTCTTCCTCGGGAATCCGTAATTTCCATAGTTTCCGGATCTCCGTTGGGAAACATCTCTTTTACCGGTATCATGATCCGGCTCCCCGGAATATCCGTGATCTTCTGAGTGCCTTTATAGATCTTTATTTCATATGAATGATTGGAAACCTTTTGTACCAGTGCCTGTATTGTACCATTCTCTGCTACCTTCCAGCTTTGTGCCACAGAAGCAGGGATACGAAGACTGATTCCTTCTTTTTCAAAATTTATATCTCCCATATATTTCAGGATAAGATCCAGACGTTTTCCACTGATCACAGTCCATTTTTCAGTAACAACTTCTGTTACTTTTCTGGCCGGCTGCTGTACTTCAGGTTCAGCCCGTACAGTCCTCGTGCTATAAATCATACCGACACACAGCGCAATAACTTCAAGTATCAACCAAAAACCATATCGTATTGTTTTTTGCAGATTATACATATCTGGTCATCCCCATTACATATGTTTCATCTATCTGCATCCAGAATACCTCTTTTTCAGCTTTCAGGCAATCAAATCTATACGTAATAAATCGACATCTTTCGAACAAAACAAAGGTGCTGATCACTGCTATTGCACAGAATCAGCACCTTTTCATATATCGTTATTTCTTTTTCTGCATACCTGGAAATCGCCGAAAATAATAGATGACAAACAGTACCGCAGTAATTATCCAGGACACCGGATAACTGAGCATGATACTGTCGATCCCCGGATGAGATCTTACAAAAGCAAACAACCAGATGATACGTAAAAGACAGACTCCTCCACAGGTCAAAATCATAGGAACCAGTACTCTTCCGGCACCACGCAGCGCTCCGGAAAGAATTCCGATCACAACATAAATAGCATAGGACGGAATCAGGAAACGGATCATATGCACCCCAATGTCTACAACCACCTGATCTGTTGTAAACAAATGGTAGATCGGATTTGCGAACAGAATAAGTGCTCCGCTTACAATAAACGCCGAAATGTATGCCATCACCATACAGACGCGGACACTTTTTCGCATGCGGTGGTATTTTCCGGCACCATAATTCTGTCCCACAAAGGTGGTAATTGAGATGGCAAAAGCATTGCATACCATCCAGAACACCGCATCAATCTTTCCCATAGTTCCCCAGGCTGCAACTGTGTCAGTCCCCAGTTCATTGACAAAAATCTGAATGGTGAGATTGGCAATATTATACATCACCGATTCCAGTCCTGCCGGAAGTCCAATCCTGAGAACTGCCCCAAAAGACCGGAGATCAAAACGAATCTCATGAAATTCCAGACGATAAATATCCTCTGCGCGCATCAGGAACCAGGTTACAAGGATGGCACTGACTGCCTGGCAGCTGACTGTTGCAAGTGCAACACCGAGGACTCCCATATGGAAGATCACTACAAATACAACATCCAGCAAAATATTCAACAAACAGGTAATGATCAGCACATAGAGCGGTCTTTTGGAATCCCCCACTGCTCTTAAGATACTGGATACCATATTATAGACCAGATTAAAAAATGTTCCCGCAAAATAGATATGCAGGTACAACACAGAATCCGGTATTACTTCTGCCGGTGTTTTCATCAGGTGAAGGATCGGCTCAGCCAGGATAAAACCTGCTGTTCCCACAATAATACTGGCAGCCAGGCAGAAGATCATGGATGTGTGAAGTGCTTTTTTAAGGTTTTTGTGGTCTTTCGCTCCGTAAAACTGAGAAATCACTACAGACGCACCGGAACATAAACCTACAAAAAAACCTACGATGAGATTCACGATCATACTGGATGAGCCTCCTACTGCTGCCAATGCTTCTTTTCCCACAAAGCGGCCTACTACAACTGTATCGGCAGTATTGTAGATCTGCTGGAACAGAGTTCCAAACAAAATCGGAAAAAAGAATATCAGAAGCTGCTTCCAGATCACACCCTCTGTGATCTGGTTCACGGCGGTATTTTTCTGATTCTTGTTCTGTTTCATATTTTTTTATTTCCCCCCAGAGTATAAAAAAAGCCGGTATACTTATCTCAGCATACCAGACTCTTTTCGCATCATATATTGACTGTCTAATTAAAATTAGTCCTCAACTTTGATGATTTCCTTCTTATTGTAGCTTCCGCAAGCTTTGCAAACTCTGTGTGGCATCATAAGTGCTCCACATTTGCTACATTTAACAAGGTTCATAGCGCTCATTTTCCAGTTCGCTCTTCTCTTGTCACGTCTAGCTTTGGAAGATTTGTTCTTAGGACAAATGGACATAGGTTACACCTCCTTAAATTTACTGAATATATCACTGATAGCTGCCATGCGGGGATCCTTAGGCTCCTCCTTGCATCCGCAGGGACCTTCGTTTAGGTTCTTCCCGCAGCGGCTGCAGATACCTTTACAGTCTTCTTTACATAAGACCTTTAAAGGCCAGCATATCAATACCTCAAGATAGACCAACCGGTCCACATCCAGGTTCATACCTGTGAGATAGCTGCTTTCATCCAGATCATTGACACGCTCTTCATCAGAAAGCTTCATATCAAGCTTCTTCTTAAATTCCAGCGGTATCTCGACGACTACTGTCTCAAGACAGCGGTCACAGGGAATGCCCACTGTAATCTTACCGGTTCCTGTAAGCTCAAGAACCTTATCACCGGTATTGGTGATCGTAAGCTCTACCGGTTCCTTCGCAAGTACCGGAAAACTTCCCATCTGAAAATCAATCTTCTCCAGTTCAGGAATAACTGATTCCTGGATCGTCTTGCCATCACAGGAAGAAATGTCTAATAAATGAATCTGCATAAGTCTCTCCTATCCACACTCAATCCATTATACATATGGTCTTGTGATTTGTCAACGTTATTTTCGGGAAAATATTACATTTTTTTAATTTTTTATTACTGTTGGCTTAATCAGAAATTCGGGGTAAATTACGGGGGTGGACCTTTAATTGTCCGCCCCCCGAATGTATACTGCTGATCCACAGTAATATATAATTCTGCCTGATTACCGATCATGCCCGAACGGTTCTGTACCGGTACTGAAACAGCTGATTATACCAGTGCTACAGTCTCACGGCAGATTGCAAGCTCCTCGTTTGTCGGGATAACTGCAACCTTAACCTTGGAATCCGGTGTGGAGATCACGATTTCCTCGCCACGATGTCCGTTAGCATCTTTGTCAAGTGTTACGCCAAGGTATCCGAGATAGCTGACAACCTTCTCACGTACCGGGATCGCATTCTCACCGATACCTGCTGTGAAGACGATCGCGTCAACACCATTCATTGCTGCAACATATCCGCCTACGAATTTAGCGATGCCATAGCAGAGAACGTCGATGGCATTAGCTGCATCCTCGTTTCCGCCTTCAGCTGCCTCGTTGAGGTCACGGAAGTCGCTGGAAAGTCCGCCGGAAAGTCCGAGAAGACCAGATTTCTTGTTGAGTACGTTCATAACGCCCTCAATGTCCAGGTTCTCTTTCTTAGCAATGAACTCCATGATAGCCGGATCGATGTTACCGGAACGAGTTCCCATAACAACACCTTCAAGTGGTGTAAGACCCATTGTTGTATCTACACATTTGCCATTTACAACTGCGCTGATGGAAGATCCGTTTCCAAGGTGGCAGACGATAACTTTGGAGTTGTCTTTGTCAAGGCCAAGGAAATCAACAGCTCTCTTGGATACGAAGCTGTGGGATGTTCCGTGGAAACCGTATCTTCTTACTTTATATTTCTTGTAGAAGTCAAGCGGAAGTCCATAGAGATATGCTTTAGCAGGCATTGTCTGATGGAAAGCGGTATCAAATACGCCTACCTGCGGTACGCCTGGCATAAGCTCTGCACATACACGGATACCAATGAGGTTAGCCGGGTTGTGGAGCGGTGCAAGGTCATTGCACTCTTCTACTGCTTTGATCATCTCGTCTGTGATCACTGCGGAAGAAGCAAATTTCTCGCCTCCGTGTACGACACGATGTCCGATCGCATTAACCTCTTTAAGGCTTCCGATTGCACCTGTCTTATCGTTTGTAAGAGCATCCAGTACCATCTGGATTGCTTCTTTATGTGTTGGCATAGCTGCCTCTGTGATCTCTTTGTCACATCCGGCTTTCTGGTATACCAGTCTTCCGTCAATACCGATTCTCTCGCAGAGACCCTTTGCAAGTACATTCTCTGTCTCAGAATCGATTAACTGATATTTTAATGAAGAACTTCCACAGTTGATAACTAATACGTTCATGATTTAACTCTCCTGATCTTTTAATAATTATTTATCCTCTGCCTGGCACTGTACTGCTGTGATCGCTACAACACCTACGATATCATCTGCAGAGCATCCGCGAGACAGGTCGTTTACAGGTTTTGCGATACCCTGTGTAACAGGTCCGTATGCTTCTGCTTTACCAAGACGCTGAGCAAGCTTGTATCCGATGTTACCTGCATCAAGGTCAGGGAATACCAGTACGTTAGCTTTACCTGCTACTTCGCTTCCCGGTGCTTTGGATGCGCCTACGCTTGGAACGATAGCTGCATCAAGCTGGAACTCTCCGTCAAGTTTAAGCTCCGGATGCTCCTCTTTGGCAATTCTTGTAGCCTCTACGACTTTATCTACGTCAGGATGCTTTGCACTTCCCTTAGTGGAGTGGGAAAGCATAGCTACGATCGGCTCCTCCTGAACAAGAAGCTTAAAGGACTCAGCAGAAGATGCTGCGATCGCAGAAAGCTCATCCGGAGTCGGGTTCTGGTTCAGACCGGAATCAGCAAATACGAATGCACCGTTTGCACCATACTCGCAATCCGGAACAACGATCAGGAAGAATGCGGATACAAGCTTGGTTCCCGGTTTTGTCTTCAGGATCTGAAGGCATGGACGAAGTGTATCTGCTGTAGAATGGCATGCACCGGATACCATACCGTCTGCATCCCCCATCTTAACCATCATTACGCCATAGTATGGGTACTGAGTATGAAGGATCTCTTTCGCTTTCTCAGGTGTCATTCCCTTCTTTGCTCTCAGCTCTACAAATTTATCAATATATGCCTGAGTTCTGTCAGATTTCTCCGGATCTACGATCTGTGCACCGGAAATATCAAAGCCGCCCTCTGCAGCTTTCTTGTTGATCTCTTCCTCATTACCGATGAGGATGATCTTTGCAACTCCCTCTTTCAGAATCTTGTCAGTTGCCTCAAGAGTTCTCATATCCTCTGTCTCTGGCAGTACAATTGTTTTTACGCTTTCTTTTGCTCTTTTTTTAAGCAGTTCAACAAATCCCATGATTAAATGGCTCCTTTCTTGATGTAACAAAAACGCTAGTGTCTGTTCGGGCACTACACTATGTTTATTATACCCCCTTACCCTTTTCTTTTCAAGCGTTTCATTGTCAGAAAATGGCTATACTGCGTATTTTTTGAAGTGCAATTGTTACTGTTTACCGACAATGTTCTGCGATGTGTTTTTTGTGGATAAAGATCACAGATGGCCCGAGGATTTCGGCGCATGATCATAAATTTGCGTGATTTCTGTATCTCACAAAGGGTGTTGCCGGGCCCAGAGCGGACAGCAACATTCGGTTTTATGGCAGCAAAACAGATTTCGAATGCCGCTTAACTTTTTACATTGCTTATGTTAAAATAGCACCATTATAATTTTCAGAAACGGCAGGTACTTTTTTATATGAAAGTTGTTGGAATCATTGCAGAATATAACCCATTTCACAAAGGTCACGAATACCAGATCCGCTATGCCCGGGAGATCCTTGGTGCCGATTATATTGTGATCGCCATGAGCGGAGATTTTGTCCAAAGAGGGGCTCCTGCTCTTATGGAAAAACATCTCCGGGCTGAGATGGCTCTTCTTGGAGGCGCCGATCTGATCCTGGAAATGCCGATACAGACAGCAACGGCCAGTGCGGAAGGATTTGCCGCAGGTGGCGTAAGCCTTCTTGACGGGCTTGGTGTTGTAGATGAGCTATGTTTCGGAAGTGAATGCGGAGATACAGAGACTCTTATGAATATTGCACAGATTCTTGTAAAGGAACCGTTTGAATACCGCAAACTCCTTCAGCAGAATCTTCGTACCGGAATGAGTTTTCCTGCTGCAAGAAGCAGTGCTTTGATCCGTTACATGCGAGAAAAAGCCACTTCCGTGCATAACACATTCGGCGTTTCATCAGAACATATTGAACTCATTCTTTCTTCTCCCAATAACATCCTGGGAATCGAATACTGCAAAGCGCTTCTCCGTCTTAACAGCCATATCCTTCCTCATGCACTTTTAAGAAAGGGAAGTGGTTATCATGATACGGATTTTTCTCTTCTTTCCGACGAAGAATTTCCCTCTGCTTCCGGCATCCGGAGCCTTATGAAAAAATCCGAAGGAACTGTGCAGTCTGCTGATCTTTCCCGGTTGATCCCTTCTGCTTCCCTTCCCGGATTCCTGGATTCTCTCAAAAAAGGAGCATGGCTTTCTGACTCAGCACTGGATCTTCCTCTGCATTACAAACTGCTTCTGGAATCCGAAGAAACTTTAAAAATGTATCCGGAGCTTTCGGATGCACTGATCCGGCGTATCCTGAAATCCCGAAATCAATATGAAGGTTTTTCCCAGTTTGCGGATCTTTTGAAAACACGGGATATTACCCGTTCTGCTATCTGCCGCAGCCTTGTCCGGATCTTTCTTGACCAAAAAACAAAAGCACCCGGACACATTCCCTATGCCCGGGTACTTGGCTTTCAAAAAAACAGCGCTCCGCTTCTCAGCCAGATCAAGAAAAACTCCTCGATCCCGCTGATCACCAAAGCCGCCGATGCATCTGCGATCCTCGATGAAACTGCGCTTCGACTTTTTAATGAAACCTGTGCGGCTTCCAATCTTTACGAAATGCTTCTCTGCCACAAAACAGGTCAACCTTTCATCCACGAGATGAAAAAGCCGCTGCGGATCATTTAAGATCCACAGCAGCTTGAACGCTGATAAGTAATCTTTTCATGGCTTGAGATCGGATTTTGAACAACTTTCAGTTATTCAGTTTAATCCGCTTTTTCGGATCGCTTCCACTGCTTCCCGGATCTTCTCCGGCGGAAGTACCAGGGCGAAACGTACGTAGCCCTCTCCATGGGGACCAAAGCTTGCTCCCGGAGTCACGATGACGCCGGCCTTTTCCATCAGTTCCATACAGAATGCCATGCTGTCGGTGCGGCCACCCGGGATCTTCGCCCAGACAAACATGGTGCCTTTTCCATTTGGAAGTTCCCATCCGATATCACGAAGTCCCTGGCAGAGAGCATCTCTTCTCTCCTGGTACTTCTGACACTGTTCTTTTACGCTGTCCAGCGGTCCCTGAAGTGCTGCAATAGCTGCTTTCTGAAACGGCAGGAACATGCCGAAGTCGATCTGGCTTCTCAATTTGCGGAGCGCTGCGATCACATCCGACCGGCCTACCAGAAAGCTAAGTCTTGCGCCTGTAACATTGAAGGATTTGGAAAGACTGAAAAATTCCACTCCAATATCTTTCGCTCCCGGAGTGGCCAAAAAACTTCCTCCAAATGCCCCGTCAAAAATAATATCGCTGTACGCATTATCATGAATGATCAGAATATCATATTTTTTCGCAAATTCCACGATTTCTTCGTAAAGTCCCGGAGTGGCAATGCTTCCTACCGGGTTGGACGGCAGGGATACTACCATATATTTAGCCTTATTCGCTATTTCTTCCGGAATTCCCTTTACATAGGGAAGGAAATCATGCTCTGCAACCAGCGGATAATAGTAAGGAACTGCTCCTGCCATCAGACTTCCTGCTGCAAATACGGGATAGCACGGATCCGGAAGAAGTACTGTATCTCCCTCATCACAAAGCGCCATGCCAAGATGCCCCATTCCTTCCTGGCTTCCATAAACAGTCATTACCATGTCCGGTGTCAGTTCCACATCAAAACGTTTCTTATAATAAATACAGACTGCATCCAGAAGCTCCGGCAGATCACGGAGACTGTATTTCCAGTTGTTGTCATCCATAGCTGCTTCCGCTACAGCTTTCTTGATATATTCCGGAGTCTTGAAATCCGGAGTTCCCACACTCATGTTATAGATCTTCATGCCCTGTGCTTCCAGCTCCATACGTCGGTTGTTCAGAGCAGCAAAAATTTCATCTCCAAATCGGTCCAATCTTTTTGAAAACTGCATATCATTCGTCCCTCTTCCATAATAAAATCAAACGGATATTCGCAATCCGCTTCGCTACTTGCTCATAAATGAAATCACAAAGTGATTTCATTTATTTTATCACGGTAACGTGACATACTCAAGAATTTTCATAAAAAAAGAACCATCACCTGTGTAAAGCAGCTATTCATTTTCCACTTTACACATGATCGGTAACGGTTCTTCATTATTTATTCCGTTTATTCAGACAAAAGAATACGGTCATTATCCAAAGCCTTGCCCACTCCCGTTTTAAATTTCTCAAGAAGGCCATCCACGGTCATATCCTTCTTCTCTTCCCCTCCGATATCCAGCACGATATTGCCGGAGTCCATCATCAGGATACGGTTACCAAGATCAATTGCTGACTGCATATTGTGTGTGATCATCAGACAGGTCAGCTGATTTTCTTCCACGATCCGTCTGGTGAGATTAAGGACTTTCTCAGCAGTTCCCGGATCAAGGGCTGCAGTATGCTCGTCCAGAAGAAGTAATTTCGGCGGATTCATGGTTGCCATCAAAAGCGTCAGCGCCTGTCTCTGTCCACCGGAAAGGAGACCTACCGGATGACTCATCCGCTCTTCCAGTCCAATGTCCAGCTTCTTCAGTTCTTCCCGGAAACGTTCTTTTTCCTGCCGGGTCGTGCGGGAAAGCCACCCACCCTTGCCGGCTGCAAGTGCAAGATTCTCTTCGATCGTCATTCCCGGTGCAGTACCACGCATCGGATCCTGATAAAGACGTCCGATCTCTTTTGCGCGTGCATGCTGCGGCATAAATGTGATATCCCTGCCATCCAGCTCGATCGAACCGGCATCTGTAAGAAAATCACCGCAGATTGCATTAAAAAGTGTTGATTTTCCTGCACCATTGGAACCGATGATCGTAGCAAAGTCGCCTTTTTTCAGTTCCAGGGAAAGATCTGTGATTGCCTTTTTTTCGTTTACGGTTCCCGGATTAAATGTTTTTGAAATATGGCTGATTTTTAACATAGATCATCTTCCCCCTTTTGCATGAGTCATTCTTCTTCGGATCTGCGGCCACTGTTTCTTAAGATACGGACCGGAAATTGCAAGAACAACGATCACAGAGGATACCAGCTTCAGCATAAATGCCGGCATATTGAACCGAAGTGCGATGGTATACACAAGGCGGAAGATAAAGGAACCAAGCACCATTCCCACCGCTCTCACAAAAATTCCTCCATGTCCGAGAAGGGTACCTCCGATCAGCAAGGATGCCAGTGCGATGGTGACCATACCCTGACCGATGTTGATATCTACGGATTTCTGTGACTGAGACAGAAGGCATCCGGAAAGTGCGGTAAATGCATTTGCCACGCAAAGGCCGATCACCGTTGTAAAGACCGGATTGATGGAGGAAGATTTTACCATATCGGAATTATTTCCGGTTGCCCGGATCGCAAGACCAAGTCTTGTTTTCAGAAAGAATACCAGAAATACGATCACGAGGATCACTGCGATAGCTGCAATGAGGATATCTTCCCTACCTTTTAACGCTGTACCTGCAAGCGCATCCTTCATCATGGTAAATACTGTGGTCGTCCGATTCATATTGATCAGGGATGACCCTCCCATGACCGCGATATTTACGGAATATAATGCAGTATTTACAATAATACCTGCAAGCAGGCTGTCTACCCCCAGCTTCGTCTGCAGGATAGCCGTTACAAATCCTGATGTAACACCTGCTGCCATGGCTGCCGCAATGGACAGAAACGGATGTCCGCTTACAGCAACTACGGCTCCTACAGCGGCCCCGAAGGTAAAGCAGCCATCTGTAGAAAGGTCGCAGACATTCAGCATGGAATAACTAAGGAACAAAGCAAGAACTGTCAGAGAACAGATCAGTCCAAGCTTCAGGGCAGTCTCCCCGAGGGAGAGCATAGTTGCAATCGTCACAGTGATTTCCTCCAATTGGATTTATTTCATAACTGCTCACAAAAGTGAGCGGTTAATTTATTTTGATTCTACTTCATCAAAGCTTTCTGCAGTTGTGATCTCATTTACCTGTGTGCAGAGAGGCTCAAATGCCTTCTTTACGGTATCGAAATCAAGTCCAAGTGCCTTGCAGGTTTCTGTATTAACTGTTGCAGTACCATTGTCAAAGGTTTCAACAGCTGTCTTAGACGGATCCGCATTATCTATCAGGATGTCAGCGATCATATCGGCTGTTTTCTGTCCCAGATTTGCATAATCAACACCATATCCTACAAAGGCACCATTTAATGCAAAGGAGTCGGCACCTGTGTAGTGCGGGATTCCTGCGTCGATGAATTTTTCATAAATAGAAAGCTCTGCTGTCATGATGGTGTTGTCCGTAGGTGTAAATACGGCATCCACACCGTCAGCGATCAGTGCATCTGCTGCGAGCTGGACTTCATCGGTAGTGGTTCCGGTACGCTCTACATATTCGATTCCCTCTTTATCCAGATAATCTTTTGCTTCCTGGATCGCTGTTGTGGAGGAATCCTGTCCGACATCATAGAGAAGACCGATCTTCTTTACATCCGGATTCTGTGCCTGGATCAGCTTCATGATAGAAGAAGTATCCAGGTAATCGCTGGTTCCTGTGATATTTGCACCAGGAGCATCCAGAGAATCTACAAGACCGGAGCCAACCGGATCAGATACTGCGGAGAAAACAACCGGTGTATCGCTTCCCTCTGTAGCGGACTGCATACGCATTGCCACCGGTGTAGCCACACCAACCATCAGGTCAACCTTATCCGCCTGAAAATCTGAAATGATCTGTTCCATAACACTGGCATCTGCATTACAGTTATCATAAGACACATCAAATGTGACACCCTTTTCTTTGCCAAGCTCCTCCAGACGGGACTGGATGTTGTCTACGATCTGGTTCAGGGAAGCATCATCTACATAATTGCAGATGCCCACTTTAAAATCCTCCGCCATAACCGGGCTTGTCATCATCATAGTTGTTGCTGCTACTGCTGCTGCGATCACTAACATTCTTTTTTTCATGGTTTTGTTCTCCCTTCTTATTTCCGCTTATGATTACCTTTTGTACACCTTGCGGTCTGCTTTTCCGGAACAACTTTCATGCAACAGAATCGCTTTTCCTGTAACACAAAAACCGTCCCAAGCTTATATCATGCTTGAGACGGTAATAAAAGTTCTTTATTATCGCGGTACCACTCAAATTGACGAATCGTCCACTTTCCGGTGTACTAACATACACTCCTCATTGGTAACGGGTTCGGTTCCCGTCGGCGCCTACTGTACAGATAAATAGTTCGGGCCGCCCTCGAAAGTCCATTCAACATCTGGTCCCCTGCGGATTTCCACCATCACCGCTCTCTGTGAAGCTTCCTGAAATGTTTACTTCTCTTTCTCACTGGTTTGTTTTTTAAGTTGTGTTTACTTTAGCACATCAACGTGAGTCTGTCAAGTCCAAAAATAAAATTAATTCTTAAAGCTGTGGATTGGTGCCGGGATCCTTCCACCTCTCTGTACAAATGCATCACAGGAGAAGGAATTTACTGGCATGATCGGAGCATAGCCAAGAAGACCTCCGAACTCAACCGTTTCGCCCACACCCTTACCGATAACCGGGATGAGACGTACTGCAGTTGTCTTCTGATTTACCATACCGATGGCAGACTCATCTGCGATGATACCTGCCAGTGTAGTCGCCTTGGTATCTCCCGGAACTGCGATCATATCCAGACCAACAGAGCATACACAGGTCATGGCTTCCAGCTTCTCCAGAGTAAGAGCTCCCTCGTTTACCGCATCGATCATTCCCTGATCCTCGCTGACAGGAATAAAGGCACCACTTAATCCGCCCACAGCAGCTGCTGCCATAACGCCGCCTTTCTTCACCTGGTCGTTGAGAAGTGCAAGCGCTGCAGTTGTTCCAGGTGCACCGGCTCTCTCAAGGCCGATCTCTTCCAGGATCTCAGCTACGGAATCACCGATAGCCGGTGTCGGTGCAAGAGAAAGATCCACAATACCAAACGGCACGTCAAGACGTTTGGATGCCTCACGTGCAACCAGCTGTCCAACTCGTGTAACTTTGAATGCGGTACGTTTGATCATCTCGCAGAGAGTTCCGAAGTCCTCGCCACGAACCTGCTCCAGAGCCTTCTTTACAACTCCGGGGCCACTGACACCTACGTTGATGATGCAGTCCGCCTCTGTGACACCGTGGAACGCGCCTGCCATAAACGGGTTATCATCCGGTGCGTTACAGAATACTACCAGCTTGGCACATCCAAGAGAATCCTGGTCCTTAGTAGCCTCTGCTGTTGCGAGGATGATCTCGCCCATCAGCTTTACGGCATCCATGTTGATACCGGTCTTGGTGGAACCAACGTTTACAGAACTGCAGACGCGCTCTGTTTCTGCCATTGCCTGAGGAATGGAGCGGATAAGAAGCTCCTCTGCCGGAGTCATTCCTTTGCTTACCAGTGCAGAATATCCGCCGATAAAGTTAACGCCAACTTCCTTGGCACATTTATCCAGCGTTCTTGCGATGGTCACAAAATCCTCCGGTTTCTTACATGCAGCCCCGCCAACCAGAGCAATGGGTGTTACGGAAATTCGTTTATTTACAACCGGGATACCGTACTCGGTTGCGATCTCATCACCGGTAGCTACCAGATTTCTGGCCTTTGTGGTGATCTTTTCGTATATTTTCTGATTCAGTGCATCCAGGTCAGGATCGATACAGTCCAGAAGGCTGATCCCCATGGTGATGGTACGCACATCCAGATTCTCCTGCTCGATCATTTTATTTGTCTCGTTTACCTCAAAAATATTGATCATTTTATTTTCTCCCTGATGATTGATGTAAAGTAGATATCATATGCATTGGCAATCCGCATTCGCTGCTTGATCATACTCGATGCATCATGTTAAAAATATCTTCATGCTGGCAGTGGATCACAACACCGATCTCCTTACCCAGATTTTCAAGCTCTTTTGCAAGTTCACCGCCATCCTTTTCACATTTTGCTGTGTCTGCGATCATCATCATGTTGAAGTAACCCTGAACGATGGTCTGAGAAATATCCAGAATATTAACCTGATTCTCTGCAAGATATGTACAAACCTTTGCAATAATTCCTACTGTGTCATTTCCTACTACTGTGATAATTGTCTTCTTCATCGTTTTTTCCTTTCTACACTGTGATTATTTCTGATATGTGATCCCTCTTCGCTACCTGGATCTTAAAATCCCTAGAACGGTACGGGTTGTCACCAAGTGTCACCTCCGAGCACACAGTCTCGTAGGCAAGTTCTTCATAGTTGTTTTCTCTGCTTAAATGGCCAAGAAAAACCGCCTTCAAATTATCATGGAGGATCCGACAGAGCAGACGTCCTGCATTCTCATTGGAGAGATGCCCACGATCTCCCAGAATCCTCTGTTTGAGATAATAAGGGTATTTTCCAACCTGAAGCATGCGGATGTCATGATTTGCTTCCAAAAGCACCGCATCCAGATTCTCCAGATTTTTTACAATGTAATCATTATATTTTCCAAGGTCTGTGGCAATGCCCACAGAATGCTCTCCGCATTCCAGGCGGTAACCCACCGGCTGTGCAGCATCATGGGAAATGGTAAAAGGATTTACCGTCAGGTCCTTGATCCCAAAAGGCTCATCCTCCCGGATCTCGTGGATCAGTCCCTCCGGCATTTTTCCAAGGGATTTCATACGAAGCATGGCATCTGCGGTTCCACCTGTGGTATAGATGGGAATTCCATATTTTCTGGAGATCACTCCCAGTCCCTTGATATGGTCGGAATGTTCATGTGTGATCAGGATACCGTCCACATCTTTTCCGGTAAGATCCAGGGAATTCAGGCCTTTTTCAATACTCTTCCCGCTGATCCCCACATCTACCAGAACATGTGCCTCCTCAGATCCCACATAAATACAGTTGCCGCTGCTTCCGCTGGCAATACTACAAAGTCTCATTTCTCTCTATCCCTTCTCTGATCTGTCTCCGGGTATCCTTCAGATCTCCATTATTCTCGATCACATAATCCGTATGTTCTCTGAAAACCTGGTCAGATACCTGGTTTCGGATAATGCCAAGAGATTTCTCTCTGGAATAGCCACGGCTTTCCATCAGACGACGGATCCGGATTTCCTCCTCTGTATACACATACCAGACTTCATCACAGAATTCCTGATAATTCTCTTCCAGAAAAAGAGCAGCTTCCACAACACAGATCTCTCTTCCAGCTTCCTTTTGTTCTCCAAGAAGATCCAGGATTCTCTGCTTTACAGCCGGATGGATGATCCCGTTTAATTTCAAAAGCATATCCTTATCTGTGAATACTACATCAGAAATCCGTCTCCGGTCAATAGTTTTATCTTTTTTTATGATTTCTTTTCCAAACAATGCGATCACCGCATCGTAACATTCTTCCCCCGGTTCCATCAGAATGTGACCAAGCTGGTCTGCCTGGATCACATATGCCTGGAAATCTTCTTCCATGATTCCAAGTACTGTACTTTTTCCGGCCCCTACTCCGCCGGTTACTCCGATCACTCTCATTTATTTCGCCTCATACCAGCTGTCACCCTGGTGCATATCTACGTCAAGTTCCACTGCAAGGTCTGCAGCTCCCTTCATCTCTTCTTCCAGAATACGGGAAACTTCCTCGATCTCTTCTTTCTTTGTCTCGATCAGAAGCTCATCGTGAACCTGCAGCACCAGTCTTGAACGCAGTCCCTCTTTTTTCATTCGTTCATAAACATGGTTCATGGCTATTTTGATGATATCTGCTGCAGTACCCTGGATCGGAGAGTTCATGGCTACACGTTCTCCGAAGGAGCGCTGCATGAAATTACTGGATCTCAGCTCTGGCACAGGCCTTCGTCTGCCGAACATAGTTGTCACATAACCGTGTTCCTTGCCATCCTTTACCAGACCGTCCAGAAAGCCCTTGATCTTCGGATAGGTCTCGAAATATTTCTCAATATAGGCAGCTGCCTCTTTTCTGGTAATACTCAGATCCTGGCTCAGTCCAAAGGAACTGATCCCATAAACGATTCCGAAATTTACCGCCTTGGCATTTCTTCGCTGAAGAGATGTCACTTCATCCAGCGGCACATGAAACACCTGGGATGCGGTGAGCCGGTGGATATCCTCCGCCTCACGATAAGCCTGGATCAGTTTTTCATCACCGGACATATGTGCCAGCACACGAAGCTCGATCTGGGAATAATCTGCATCCAGAAATACAAATCCCTCCTCCGGCACAAAAACCTTACGGATCAGCCTGCCCAGCTCCATGCGGACCGGTATGTTCTGAAGATTCGGATCTGTGCTGCTGATACGACCGGTTGCTGTGATCGTCTGATTAAAAGTAGAGTGGATCCTTCCATCTTCTCCGATCACATTTCCGAGACCATCTGCATAAGTGGATTTCAGCTTGGTCAGCTGGCGGTACTCCAGGATATCTTTTACGATGGCATGATCCGGCGCCAGCTTATCCAAGATATCCGCCGCTGTGGAATAGCCGGTCTTGGTCTTCTTTCCACCTGGAAGTCCCAGCTTTTCAAAAAGGATCACACCCAGCTGTTTCGGGGAATTGATATTAAACTCCTCCCCTGCTTCCTGCCAGATGGTTTTTTCCAGCTCCTGGATACGGACTTTAAGTTTTTCACCATAGTTCTTAAGCTCTTCACCCTTAACGGAAATCCCCCATTTTTCCATGGAATCCAGGGTAAAGACAAGAGGAAGCTCGATCTCATCATAAACCTTACGCATGCCTGTTTCATCCAGTTTTTCAAGAAGAACCTTTCGGGCCATGCAGGGCACAAACGCCTGATAGCAGGCATAATTTCCAAGGCATTCCAGTTCCTCTTCCCAGGCCTTTTTCAGAGAAGTCTTTCCAAGAAGGTCTTCCTTTGAGGGGAACATCATACCATCCAGATATTCTTTGGCGATATCATCATGGGAATAGGAAGATTTCAGCGGGTTCAGAAGATATGCAGCAACCCCCGCATCAAAAACCTTCTTCGGATCATCAAGGGAAACATGTTTGAGAACTGATTTAATATCCATAGCACAGAGCACCGTACTGTCCGCCAGAGTTTTCAGTTTTCCGCAAAGGTAATCCCCTGTGAGAAGTCCTCCCACCGGAATCTGATAGATTTCTTTTTCATCCAGGACCAATCCCACGGTATACACCTGATCCGGATCTGCAAGAACAGAAATACCCACCTGATCTTTCTGCGCTGCTTTTTCAAACAGTGCCTCCACACCGGAAAGATCATTACAGGTAAAAAATTCCAGTTCCATGGAGGAATCTGCTGTCGTAGCCGGATCAAAACGGTTCAGCATGTTCTTAAATTCCAGGCGTTTACACAATTCATATGCCTCCGGAGTATAGGGATTTTCCACTTTCGCTTTTTCGTAGGAAAATTCCAGCGGACTATCTGTGTTGATGGTTGCAAGCTCTTTGGAAAGCTGTGCCAGATCATAATGCTCACGAAGAGATTCTTTCGCCTTATTAGGCTTTACTTCTTCCAGATGCTCATGAGCATTCTCAATGGAACCGAACTGCACGATCATCTTGGTCGCGGTTTTCTCTCCAACGCCCGGGATTCCCGGAATATTATCGGAGCTGTCGCCCATCAGCGCTTTCAGTTCTATGATCTGCGGCGGCGTTACCTGATATTTCTCAAGAACTTCCGCTGTATGGTAATTTTCAACGGTTGTCTTTCCCCGGACAGTCTTCGGAAGCCGGATCAGCACCTTATCTGTGGCAAGCTGAAGAAGATCACGGTCTCCGGAAAGAATGGTAACATCCATACCCTTTGCTTCACTTCTTCTGGCGACCGTGCCAAGAAGATCATCTGCTTCATAGCCTTCCAGGGACATGATGTTGATTCCCATGGCAGAAAGCATCTCCTTGATCAGCGGAACCTGTTCCCGAAGCTCCTCCGGCATGGGTTTTCGGGTACCTTTATAAGCTTCATATCTCTTATGCCGGAACGTAGGTGCACTCAGATCAAATGCAACGGTAAGATACTCCGGCTTCTCTTCCTCCATGATCCTGAACATAATATTCAGAAATCCATATACCGCTCCTGTATGGCATCCTTCTGCATTGGTAAGATCCGGCAGACCATAAAACGCACGGTTCAGGATGCTGTGACCATCGATCAGTAATATTTTTTCACTCAAAATCAAATTCCCTCCTTCAGTTCCAGGATCACAAAAACAAGAAAGACCACCAGTGCCGCGATCAGAACGCAGACTGCCACTGCAGCGATCGCTCTGTGAAATTTCTTTTTTCGGATATACCTTCTGGATTTTCGGATATCCTCTTCCAGAAGCTCCTTAAAATCCAGAACAGTATCTTCCTGTTTCTCATCCAGCTGCTGCATGGCCTTATGTACAATGAAATATGTGGCAAGCTCATCGTAGCAGGAGGAACACTTCTCAATATGCTCTAGAAAATCCTCCAGATCATTCAACGGCAACGTATGATCGATATATTTATTAACCATTCCCTCTGCAATACGACAGTTCATATTTTCCCTCTCTTTCAAAGCAGCGGATTCTCCCATATGATAAGCCTCTTCTGAGATCCCGCTTCACAATTTGCCCCAGACTGGGGAAATATTTCCCAGAATATTATATCATTATAGCGAATTAAACGTTGAATGACAAGGGCGGTTTCCTGTGGTATACTTGAGATATCCCGGTCAGAAAACAGAAAAACTGACCAAATATGAAAATCCAGGCAAGGAGGATCACCATTATGAAATCTATAGCAATCGTTACAGACAGTAACTGCGGCATGTCTCCCGCTCAGGTAAAAGACCTTGGCATCTACATGCTTCCAATGCCGTTTTTTATAGATGATAAGGAATATCTGGAAGACATTGACATGAACCAATCAGAGTTCTTTCAGCATCTTGAACAAAATCCAGGCTGCAAAGTTTCCACATCCCAGCCCACACCGGAATCCGTCACTACCCTCTGGGACAAGCTGCTCAAAGACTACGACGAGATCGTACATATCCCCATGTCCAGCGGTCTCTCCAGTTCCATGCAGACTGCCCGCATGCTTGCAGAAGACTATGATGGCCGTGTACGTGTCGTAAACAACCAGAGGATCTCCGGAACCTTACGTTACTCTGCCATCGAGGCTATCCAGCAGGCTAAAAACGGTCTCTCTGCCGATGAGATTGGAACTTGGCTGGAAGAAACCCGCTTCGACTCCAGCATCTATATCACTGTAGCTACTCTGAAGTACCTGAAACAGGGCGGCCGCATCACTCCTGCAGCTGCAGCCATCGGAACCATGCTCCGTCTGAAACCGGTTCTGCAGATCCAGGGCGAAAAGCTGGACGCCTTCTCCAAGGCCCGCACCATGACCCAGGCAAAAAACACTATGACTAAAGCCATCAAAGATGACATTGCAGACCGCTTTGGAGAAAAGATCAACCTGGATGTCATCCACTCCCACAACCTGGAAGCAGCCGAAGAATTCCAAAAAGAAGTCCTCACCACCTTCCCGAATATCGGTGAAGTCAACATCTTCCCTCTCTCCCTGAGCGTCTCCTGCCACATCGGCCCCGGAAGTCTGGCACTCACCTGTTCCAAGGTACACCCGGAAATATGGTAAAGACTAGTCAGAAGCAATCCACATGGCCAGAGCACAGCCGGAGGGAATACTTCTGTATGGCTCTGTCTCTGGAGGAGGGCTGCTAGTCCTTAGGTTCTGGAAATCTGCGTTATAAAAAAAAGTTCGGCTGTCTGAGCGGCAACAAGCCGCGAGTTCCGAACTTTTTTTAATGGTTTTAGCAGATTTTCAGGGCCTTAGAACTAACGCCCAACGGAAGCCGAAGACCTTACAGAAGTATTCCCTTCGGCGTCCCTCCCGCCAACATATTTAATTTTCCTGTGTATTCTCAATCTCCACCGGCGCTTCATTCAAGATCTTCATAAACTCCTCACCGGTGATCGTCTCATGCTCATACAGATACTTGGCAATCTCATGGAGCTTTCCGATGTTATCTGTCAGGATCTTCGTAGCCTTTTCATGCTCCCGTCTTACAAGCTCCACAACCTTCTTATCCAAAAGCGTCTGCGTCTCAAAGGAACAGGTTAGACTTGCATCTCCGCCAAGATACTGATTGCTTACATTTTCCATGGCAACCATGTCAAAATCATCACTCATACCATACCTGCTGATCATCGCTCTGGCAATCTTAGTCGCCTGCTCAATATCATTGGAGGCACCGGTAGTAATGGAATGGAAGATCAGCTCTTCCGCTGCACGGCCGCCTGTAAATGTAGCGATCTTATTCTCCAGTTCTTCCTTAGTCATCAGGAAATGTTCCTGCTCATCTACCTGCATGGTATATCCCAGTGCACCGGAGGTACGTGGAATGATCGTGATCTTATGGACCGGTGCAGAATCTGTCTGCTTGGCAGCAACCAGTGCATGACCAACCTCATGATAGGAAACGATCAGCTTTTCCTTATTGGAAAGTACACGGTTCTTTTTCTGATATCCGGCAATAACAACTTCGATGCTTTCTTCAAAATCCGCCTGTGTGGCAAATTTCCGTCCGTCGCGGACTGCACGGAGAGCTGCCTCGTTGACAATATTGGCAAGCTCCGCACCGGAGGCACCGACTGCCGCCTTGGCAATTTCATCAAACCGGACTGTATCCGCAATTTTGATCTTCTTGGCATGAACCTTCAGGATTTCCTCACGCCCCTGAAGATCCGGAAGCTCAACCGGGATCCTTCTGTCAAAACGTCCCGGACGAAGAAGTGCAGGGTCAAGGGAATCCGGTCGGTTGGTAGCTGCCAGGATCACAACACCCTTGGAACCGTCAAAACCGTCCATCTCTGTCAAAAGCTGGTTCAGTGTCTGCTCACGCTCATCGTTTCCGCCGCCCATTCCGGAGCCGTCACGTTTCTTGCCGATGGTATCGATCTCATCAATAAATACGATACATGGTGCCTTCTCATTGGCCTGTTTAAAAAGATCACGGACCTTGGCAGCACCCATACCCACAAACATCTCCACAAATTCCGAACCGGAAATTGAGAAAAACGGAACCTCCGCCTCACCGGCAACTGCCTTGGCAAGAAGAGTTTTACCGGTTCCGGGAGGGCCTACAAGAAGGGCACCCTTCGGCATGGAAGCACCGATCTCTCTGTATTTCTCCGGATTATGAAGGAAATCTACAATTTCCGTCAAAAGCTCCTTGGCTTCATCCTCACCGGCAACATCTGAAAATTTGATTCCCGTAGAGGATTTCACATAAACCTTGGCATTGCTTTTGCCAAAGGACATCATTCCTCCCGGTCCTCCGTTTCCCATGGAACTCATCATCTTCTTGCTGAGCCAGCGTCCCAGGAGAATAAAAATTGCGATCGGGAGTACATATCCCAGGATCAGAGATAAAAGCAGGGACTGTCTCTGAGGTGCAGTACCCTCTATACTTACGCCCGCATCGTAAAGATGGGATACAAGATCCTGATCCTCTACAGATACCGTCTTACAATAGACATCATTTCCATCTACCTTCATCGTATAATAGATATAATCAGAATTAATAGTTGCTTCATATACTTTTCCTCTGTCTACAGCTTTCAGGAAGGTGGTGTAATCGGTCTCTTTTACACTTCTCTCAGAAAGAGCAGGAAGAGCAAAAACATTCAGCAGAACAATAATTACGACCGCAATAATGTAATATACATACAGTGGCCGCTTCTCTGGTTTTTTTGAATTCAGATTCATGCAGTCTCCTCCGTTATCTTATAGTATATTGCTATATCCACAGTGCTATATCAAGTGGTACAGCCTTGTAGTACACTCTACCACTTTTTTCAGTCAATTTCAAGGATGCCTCATCCGATTTCATAAACTTTTTAGAATTAAAAATATTTCCAAATAATACCTTTATTCTGAAAAAATCCTTGCAAGCCACCTGATACTGTGCTATTATAATAAATGGTTATGCCGCTGTGGCGGAATTGGCAGACGCACTTGACTCAAAATCAAGCGGAGCGATCCGTGCCGGTTCGAGTCCGGCCAGCGGCATTCGCATAAAAGACCTGACGGAGAAATCTGTCAGGTCTTTATTATATACTATCAAAAAACACGAAAGGAATAAAAAAATGGAAAAAGACAAAAGCTTTTTAGGAACCGAGTCTGTCGGAAAGCTTCTTCTGCAGCTTGCACTTCCTACCGTTGCCGCACAGCTCATCAATATGCTCTACAATATCGTCGATCGTATCTATATTGGTCATATTCCCGGAGAGGGTGCTCTTGCCCTTACCGGTGTAGGTGTATGTATGCCGCTTATTATGGTCGTATCTGCCTTCGCTGCTCTTGTCGGAAACGGAGGCGCTCCCAGAGCCAGCATCTTTATGGGTAAAAATGACACGTCGAAAGCCGAACAGACTCTCGGAAACTGCTTCACCATGCAGATCATCATCTCCCTGATCCTGACTGTTATCCTGTTTCTCGGAAACCGCAGCCTTCTCCTTGCATTCGGCGCCAGTGCAAACACCATCGACTATGCGGTGGGTTACATGAATATCTATGCAGTAGGAACTATCTTTGTACAGCTGACTCTTGGCATGAATAATTTCATCACAGCCCAGGGATTCGCAAAAACCGGAATGCTCTCCGTATTGATCGGTGCGATCTCCAACATTATTCTGGATCCGGTTTTTATTTTCGGATTCCACATGGGTGTCCGGGGCGCTGCTCTGGCAACAGTGATCTCCCAGGCATTTTCCTGCATCTGGGTCCTCTCCTTCCTCTTTGGAAAAAAGACCTTCCTGAAGCTTCGGAAAAGCACCATGAAACTGAAAGCCGATATCATTCTGCCCTGTATGGCTCTTGGCTCTTCTCTCTTTGTCATGCAGCTCAGTGAAAGCGTTATCTCTGTCTGCTACAACTCCTCCCTCTTAAAATACGGCGGGGATGTTGCCGTAGGAGCCATGACCATCCTTACCAGCGTCATGCAGTTTGCCATGCTTCCTCTTCAGGGACTTGGTCAGGGTGCACAGCCTATCATCAGCTACAACTATGGTGCACGTAACGAAAAACGTGTACGTTCTACATTTAAGCTTCTTATAAAAACAAGTGTTTCTTATTCCGTGATCCTGTGGCTGATCATTATGATCTTCCCGCAGATCTTTGCCGGAATGTTTACTTCGGACAGTACATTACTTGCTTTCACAAAAACAGCGCTCCGGATCTATATGGCAGTTGTGTTTATCTTTGGTATCCAGATTGCCTGCCAGATGACCTTTATCTCCCTTGGCAGAGCCAAAGATTCCATCATTGTGGCTATTGTCCGGAAATTTATTCTGGTCATCCCGCTGATCTATATCCTGCCCAATATTTTCCGTGCTGACCGGACAAATGCAGTTTATATGGCCGAGCCGGTTGCGGATATCCTGGCCGTTACATTTACTGCCATCCTGTTTTTCTTTGAGTTTAGAAAAGCCTTGGCAGAAATCTCCGGCAGCCGGAAGCAGTAACCCTGCATTTGACCACCTTCCGCCCTGCTCGCGATCTTATGCCTACCAGATACTTAAACATAAAACAGCCCTCTATGCATCATTACCAAGATGCATAGAGGGCTGTTTTTATATATTTCCGCTATTTTATTTCAGTTCGTCTTCATCCTGAAGAAGTTTCTCAAAAACAGGGAAGCAGTCAAAGGTTGCAAAATAATCTCTCGGTGTCTCGGCACGACGGATCATCTCAAAGCTGCCGTCCTCATGAAGAAGGATCTCTGCAGATTTCAGTTTACCATTGTAGTTATAACCCATTGCAAAACCATGAGCACCTGTATCATGGATCACAAGAAGATCTCCCTTGTCGATTTTCGGAAGCATACGGTCAATGGCAAATTTATCATTATTCTCACAGAGGGAACCTGTCACATCATATTTATGATCGCACGGCTCGTTCTCCTTACCCATAACCGTAATGTGATGATAAGCACCATACATAGCCGGACGCATCAGATTTACTGCACAGGCATCTACGCCGATATACTCTTTATGTGTATGCTTCTCATGGATTGCTTTTGTGACAAGGCAGCCATACGGTCCCATCATGAAACGGCCAAGCTCTGTATAGATCGCAACATCACCCATTCCTTCCGGAACAAGTACTTCTTCATAAACCTTGCGGACACCCTCACCGATCACACGGATATCATTTGGCTCCTGATCCGGTTTATAAGGAATTCCGATACCACCGGAAAGGTTGATGAATTTAATGTGTGCACCTGTCTCCTTCTGAAGCTTCACGGCAAGCTCAAACATAACCTTTGCAAGCATTGGATAATAATCATTGGTCACTGTGTTGCTTGCAAGGAATGCATGGATTCCAAACTCTTTGGCACCTTTGGATTTCAGGATACGGAATGCGTCAAAGATCTGCTCGGTAGTCATTCCGTATTTTGCATCTCCGGGATTATCCATGATACCGTTACTGATCTTAAATACTCCACCTGGATTGTAACGGCAGCTGATCACTTCCGGGATTTTTCCGAGAGCTTTCTCTACGCTCTCAATATGTGTGATGTCATCAAGGTTGATGATCCCACCGATCTCATCTGCATATCTGAACTCTTTCTCCGGTGTGTCATTGGAAGAAAACATGATATCGCCCTTTTTGCAGCCTACTGCCTTGGCCATCATAAGCTCTGTTTCTGAGGAGCAGTCGCAGCCACAGCCATACTCCTGCAGAATATTGATCAGATATGGATTCGGTGTTGCCTTTACCGCAAAAAATTCCTTGAATCCTTTGTTCCATGCAAAGGCCTCTTTCAGGGCTTTTGCATTCTCACGGATTCCCTTCTCATCATAGAGATGGAAGGGTGTCGGAAACTTTTCAGTAATTTCGTTGAGTTTCTCAAGTGTCACAAATGGTTCTTTTTTCATAATAACTGCATCTCCTGTTTTTCCGACTGCTGTTCCCGAAGAAAACTCAGTCTTATTCTGCCTCGATCACGTGCATCATATTTGTCACTGCACCACGACCGTTTGTCATGTTGGTCGCAGGGTCTCCTGCTGTAAATACAACAAGGTCTCCTTTATGTATCAGATGACGGCTGCGGACAACATTCATAGCCTGAGACATGATATGGTCCGTGGTATCTCTCTGATATCCTTTCAGAGGTGTTACACCCCAGATCAGCTGAAGTTTATGCTGGATGGTTGAGTTTGGTGTGATCGCATAGATCGGAACCTTCGGACGGAAATTGGAGATCAGTCTGGCTGTATTTCCACTCATTGTCGGTGTTACGATAGCGTTCGCCTTCAGGTTCTTTGCAGTACGCACCGTTGCAAGTGCCACTGCACTGGAGATCTTCTCTCTTCCGTCCATGGAACGATGTTCAATAAACACTTTATAATCCAGATGCGGCTCTGTCATCTCTGCGATATCTGCCATCATCTTAAGAGCATCAACCGGATATTTACCAGCTGCTGTCTCTCCGGAAAGCATGATCGCATCGGTTCCGTCGTAGATCGCATTGGCAACATCAGCTACCTCTGCACGTGTAGGACGCGGATTACGGATCATGGAATCAAGCATCTGTGTTGCTGTGATAACCGGTGTATAATGTTCATTACACTTACGGATGATCTCCTTCTGGATGTGAGGTACCTGGCTTGCAGGAATCTCCACACCAAGATCTCCTCTGGCAACCATGATACCGTCAGATGCTTCAATGATGGAATCAATATTCTCAACACCCTCTGCATTCTCGATCTTCGCGATAATACCGATATCCTTTCCACCATTATCATTCAGAAGCTTACGGATCTCACGGATCACCTCTGCGGAACGAACAAAAGATGCCGCGATGAAATCAAATTTCTGCTCGATACCAAAGATAATATCCTTCTTATCCTGCTCTGTGATTCCCGGAAGATTTACTTTTACATAGGGAACATTTACACCCTTCTTCTCTCCCAGCTCACCACCGTTTAAGATATCACAGACAATATCGGTTCCCTTGATCGCCTTAACCGCCAACTCGATCAGACCATCATCAATGAGGATCCTGTTTCCCGGTTTTACATCCTTGTAAAGTGTCTCATATGTGATAGCAACCTTTGTGCTGTCGCCTTCAAAATCGCCAATTCCAAGTACAAACTGTTTTCCCGCTTCCAGCTTAACCTTCTGTCCGTCCTTTAAAAGTCTGGTACGGATCTCCGGGCCCTTTGTGTCAAGAAGCATGGCAATAGGCATATCAAGCTCCTCACGAAGCTCCTTGATCATATCCACACGGCCCTTCTGCTCCTCGTGATCTCCGTGAGAAAAGTTGAATCTGGCAATATCCATTCCATTCTCCATAAGAGCCTTCAGAGTTTCCCTGTTATTGCTGGCAGGTCCAAGTGTACAGATAATCTTAGTTTTTTTCATAATAATGTTCTCCTTCGTTTGTGCGTTTTACTGCACGTGTTTATGTGTAAATAAATGATCCTGACAATATTCATAATTTCCGTTGCACTTTGAGCAGAAACGAAACTCCAGGTTTGGGTCATCCTTTTCGGTACGTCCGCAGATCGCACATTTATGCTTGGCGATCCCATTCGGACCGGACCCTGTTCTGGAAGGAGCCACAGCCTTCTTAAACTGCTGCCTCCTGTGGATCTCCTTCGGATTGTATCGGTTCATATCACGGGTACTGAAATAAAAGATCACAAAGTTTAAAAGTGATGCTACGATCGGTACTACACCTACCCAAAGCCCGACTCGAAGATAAGATACGATATCCCACGCAATGAACAGTCCGTATACAAAGGCCATCCATTTCATCCTGATCGGGATCACAAACATAAGAAGCAGCTGAAGATCCGGATATGTGACTGCATAGGCAAGGAAAATAGAAAGACTGATATAATATGTGGTAAAAATATTTCCGCCAAGAGAATAGGCGATCCCGTTCATCACCACATAACCACCTGTAAATACATGTAAAAGCACTGCTGCGATCACAGTAAACAAAACACCTGAAAAAATATACAATGTGTACCGGAAAGTTCCCCAGGTACGTTCCAGTGAAGTACCAATCGGATAATAGAAAAAAAAGATTGCGAGAAGGAACATCACAAGATTGCCGGTTCCTCCCACACTGGACGGCGGATAGATCACCCATGTCACCAGTCTCCAGATCTGTCCCTTCATGACCATGGACATATCAAGACTCAGCATATTCAAAACTCCTGGAGCAAACATAGCCAGAAAATACCCCAGCACATAACATCCGATGATGTAAACAGTCAGATTCGGAACCCCGAATCTTCCGAATTTACGTTCCAGTTTGTCGATAAATTTCATTAAAATCTCCTTTCAGAAAACTTTTGAAAATCAGAAAAATCGCTTCTTGGAAAGAATGATCGCTGCCACAACACTGATTGCCACAGAAATCAGGATAATGATCAGAAATCCCAATGGACTCCTTGATAAGGGCATACCGGAACCAGCCACATTCATTCCGTAAGCACTGAACACAATAGTCGGAATACTCATGACAATAGTAATGATCGCCAGTACCTTCATAACGATATTCATATTATTGGAGATGATCGATGCAAAAGCATCCATAGTTCCGTTCAGGATACCGCTGTACACATTGGCCATTTCGATCGCCTGCTTATTCTCAGTGATGACATCCTCCAGAAGATCGGTGTCCTCCGGATATTTCTTGATGCTGTCTATCTTCAGAAGCTTCTCCAGCACAACCTCATTGGACCGGAGTGATGTGATAAAATAAGTCAGGGATTTCTGCAGCTCCAGAAGCTCGATCAGCTCTTCATTTCTTGTGGAAAGATGCAGTTTTTCTTCCACCTGCTCACTTTTTTTGTCAATGATACGCAGATAACGCAGGTACATGCTCGCATTTCTGTAAAGGATCTGAAAGATAAAACGGGTCTTCATATAGGTAAAAAAGCTCCGGACTCTTCCCTCCATAAATCTGGTAAGAACCGGTGTATCCTCCAGACAGATGGTAAAGATCATAGACCCCGTCACAATGATGCCAAGCGGTATTGTCCCATACCAGTCCTTGTCATTACGTTCCTCGATCATAGGAACATCAACCAGGATCAGTGTATAATTATCCTCAACTTCGATACGTGACCGTTCTTCCTCATCCAAAGGGGATCGTAAATCGTCAACCTCTATATCAAACTTCTCGGAAAATTCAAAAATCTCTGTTGCCGTCGGATTCGTCAGCGCAATCCAGCAGCCTTCCTCCGGTTCCTGTATCTGGTGGATGGCTCCGTCTATTGTCTTGTAAATCCTTACCACGATTCCCACTTCCCTTCTCTTGCTTTTCTTTTGCCAGGGCAAAATTCTTTTTTATTATAAATAGTCAAAATAGCTTTGTCAATTCATACCTTTTCTTTTTAAAAGAGCTTTTAAATAATTTCACATGATCTTTACATGAAAATTCATTCTGCCTTCCACGTTCTTTACATTTTTTCCGGCTTCCTATATAATGATTCCAGAATTCCAACGAAAGGAAGTTATACAAATGAGTCAGTCATCATTCGGAAAAAAATTCGTGGTTACCACCTGGGGAGAATCTCACGGCAAGGCTATCGGTGCCGTTCTCGACGGCTGTCCCGCAGGTCTTTCTCTCTGCGAAGAAGATATCCAGGTTTTTCTTGACCGGAGAAAGCCCGGTCAGAGCCGTTATACAACTGCCCGTAAGGAAGGAGATCTGGTGGAGATCCTTTCCGGAGTTTTTGAAGGAAAGACTACCGGTACTCCAATTTCTCTTCTGATCCGCAATACAGATCAGCGTTCCAGAGATTACGGAAATATCGCATACTCCTATCGTCCCGGTCACGCAGACTTTACCTTTGACCAGAAATATGGATTCCGTGATTACCGTGGAGGTGGACGCTCCTCCGGAAGAGAAACCGCCGGACGTGTGGCAGCCGGTGCCATTGCCATCAAGCTGTTAAACGAACTTGGCATTACATTTACTACCTACGCAAGATCCATCGGTCCTGTGGAAATCCGGTCCTTCTCAGAAGAAGAGATCCGAAATAATGCACTCTGCATGCCAGATGCCGACGCAGCCGCAAAGGCATCTGCCTATCTCGAACAATGTCTGAACAGTCAGGACAGTGCTGGCGGCGTGATCGAATGCCGCATCAAAAACGTTCCTGTCGGTCTGGGCGATACGGTTTTTGACAAGCTGGATGCTACCCTCGCTCATGCGATCATGTCCATCGGTGCTGTAAAAGCTGTTGAAATCGGTGACGGCATCAATGTGACACGCCTTACCGGTTCCGAAGACAACGACGGTTTTGTACAGAAAAACGGCATTATTTCCAAAACCTCCAACCATGCAGGTGGTATTATGGGTGGTATGAGTGACGGCAGTGATATCATACTCCGTGCACATATCAAACCTACTCCTTCCATCAGTCAGTCTCAGTCTACTGTGACCAACACCGGAGAAAACCTGGAGCTTGAGATCAAGGGCCGGCATGATCCGGTGATCGTACCGCGTGCAGTAGTCGTTGTGGAAGCTATGGCAGCACTTACCATTACAGATGCACTTTTTAACAATATGAGTGCACGGATGGATCGTATCCACGAATTTTATCAGCGGTAATTTCACATTTTGACCTGTCAGATAAAAAATTATAAATGCGCAAAAAAACAGACTCAGGGAAAGTTCCTACTCGTCCCTGAGTCTGTTTTTGTTTGCCTGTACAAGACTTACTTTGATCAATCCTGTTCTTAGTCCAACTGCTCGCATGTATCCGGTACCGGCCAGATATGGATACTGTTCGGTGTCTCGATCTTTCTCGGTTTTTCGTTCATCATGATGATATTCTTTTCATAATCCACAGTGAAAACGGTAATACTGTTGCTGGCATGATTGGCAACAGCAATATGCTTGTTATCCGGGAAGATCATAAGATCCTTCGGGTAATCACCACTGATCGGAAGTGTAAATTTCTTGGTCAGAAGGCCTGTTTCCTGGTCTACTGCATACATAGTCACAGTATTTTCACCTGCTGTTGTACAGAAAAGATATTTACCGTCCGCGGAAAGAGACATACCGGAAGCTGCGTTATGGAGCGCATCATTGGAATCCTCTTTTCCAAGAGTGGTAATGCTCTGAAGCAGCTGAAACTCCGGATTCTTACCACTTCCGTCATAGCTGTATACCTTCACCTCATTGCTGAGCTCAAAAAGAAGATATGCAAATCTTCCGTCATCACTGAAACGGATGATACGAGGGCCGCTCTCTCTCGGGCAGCGAAGAATGTCAACCAGCTCCAGTTTGTCTTTCTTCTTATTGATACGATAGATCTTAACCTGATCGATACCATTATCTACCGCACAGAGATACTTATTATCCGGTGTCGGACGTACACAATTAACATGCGGACGGAAGTTACGCTCTGCCACGCTTCCAAGTCCCTTGTGGAAAACGCCGTCCATAACACTTCCCAGACGGCCGTCTTTATGTGTATGTACAACCGTTACCTTACCATCATGGTACCCTGCCACATAAAGATATCTTCCGTCCACATCTGTTGCAAGATAGCAGCCTCGCATTCCGTTGATATCCACACTGTTGAGGCGGGTAAGATCACCGTTCTTGTCTCTTTCAAATACAGCTACACCCTCATCCTCAATGGAATACAGATATTTACCGTTTTTTGATACTGCCAGATGAGAAGCATTGCTAACTTCCACTTCGCTTCGTTCTGTGAGTGTTCCTTTTTCTACATCTACATCGTATACCTGAATTCCCTTACTGGTTCCATGGGTATATGTTCCCACGTAAGCCACGTACTTCTTTTTTCCCATAAGTTCTGGCCTCCTGCTTTTTACATTGGTTACGTATTTTTGTGTTTATTTTATCACAAAGCTTCTGCAAGAACAAGTTACCATCCTGTTATCTTTTGTGCAATTTTTTATGCAAAACTGCCGTTCACACATGATCCACGCAAATGGATCGACTCCTGCGCATCCATTACGCCTCTTTACAGATCTCCCAAAGCGCCTCTCATTGCTTCCAGAGTTTCATCAATTACTTCATCTGTATGCGCTGTGGAAAGGAACATCGCCTCAAACTGGGAAGGTGCAAGATGAATGCCTCGTTTCAGCATTCCCTTGAAATATTTTGCAAAAAGCTCCAGGTTGGATGTTTTTGCAGAAACATAGTCTTTTACCTCCTGGTTTGTAAAGAAAATACTTGCCAGAGAAGAATCATAGTTTACCTGATATGGAAGACCTTTTTCCTCCACGATCTTCTTCAAGCCGCCGTAAAGCTTCTCACCTTTGGCAGCCAGATCTTTGTAGATTTCCTGATGCTCATAGAGATATTTCAGCTGTGTGAAACCTGCAGCCATGGCAACCGGGTTTCCGCTTAAGGTACCTGCCTGGTATACAGGACCACACGGTGAGATCAGATCCATGATCTCCTTACGTCCGCCATAAGCGCCTACCGGCATTCCTGCGCCGATTATTTTCCCGTAGGTGACAAGATCCGGACGGATACCAAAATACTCTGCTGCTCCGCCAAAGGCAAGTCGGAAGCCTGTGATCACTTCATCAAAGATCAGCAGGCAATTGTGCTCATCGCAAAGCTCACGAAGCCGCTTTAAGAAGCCTGGTTTCGGAGGAACCACACCCATGTTTGCTCCTACTGCCTCCACGATCACGGCTGCCACATTTCCCTCTTCCTGTTTGAGAAGTGCTTCCACACTGGCGGCATCATTGTAGGTAGCCGTCATGGTATCCTGTGTACAGCCCTTCGGAACACCGGCGCTGTCCGGAATACCACTTGCCATGACACCGGAGCCGGCACTTACCAGAAGGCAGTCACTGTGTCCGTGATAGCAACCTGCAAATTTGATGATCTTGTCTTTTCCGGTAAAACCTCTTGCTGCACGGATGGCACTCATAACAGCTTCTGTACCTGAGTTTACCATACGGATCATATCTACATGTGGAATATGTTCACAGATAAATTCTGCGATCTCTACTTCGATTCCTGTAGCACAGCCAAAGCTCAGGCCATTTTCACAGGCTTTTATCACGCTTTCACGGATCGCCGGGAAATTATGTCCCAGGATCATCGGGCCCCAGGAATCAATGTAATCCACATAGCGGTTTCCATCCACATCATAGATGTAACATTTATCTGCTTTTTCAATAAAACGAGGTGCCTCACCGATGGCTCCGTAAGATCTTACCGGGCTGTTTACACCTCCCGGGATTCTTTTTACCGCACGCTCAAATAACTGTTCTGATTTTGTCATCAGCCGATTCTCCCTTCATCCATAAGCCTTGCCAGAAGTTCTGCATAATAGGTAAGATAGATCTGTGCGCCGGAACGGAATGCTCCGGTAGCCATCTCACCTACGATTCTTTCCTCGTCGATCCAGCCGTTTGCAGCTGCTGCTTTTACCATTGCATATTCACCGCTGACACTGTATGCGGCAACCGGAACGTTTGTGATCTCCTTTACCTGCCAGATCATGTCCTGGTATGCAAGAGCCGGTTTTACCATGATGATATCTGCGCCCTCTTCCACATCTGCAAGTGCCTCTTTCAGTCCTTCTCTGCTGTTGTGTGGGTCCATCTGGTAACTCTTTCTGTCACCAAAAGACGGAGCAGAATCTGCTGCCTCACGGAACGGACCATAAAATGCGGAAGCATATTTTACTGCATAGGACATAATCGGTGTTGTATAATGTCCTGCCTTGTCCAGACACTGACGGATCGCTGCAACACGGCCATCCATCATATCAGATGGAGCAACCATATCCGCACCTGCCTCCACATGGGAAAGTGCTGTTTTTGCAAGAAGCTCCAGTGTCTTGTCATTATCCACATCATGACCGCAGAGAACGCCGCAATGGCCATGGGAAGTGTACTCACACATGCATACATCTGTTACATAATAAAGCTCCGGAAATTTCTCTTTTGCAATGCGAAGAGCTCTCTGAACGATCCCCTCCGGATCATAGGCACCGCTGCCCACTTCATCCTTATGGTCAGGAATACCAAAAAACATCACACTGCCTACACCGGCTTTGGAAAGCTGTTCCAGTTTATACGGAAGACGGTCCAGGCTGTAACGGTACTGCCCGGTCATGGACGGAATTTCTTCTTCCTTATTTTCTCCTTCCATTACGAACATAGGATACATAAGAGAAGATTTATCCATTCTTGTCTCACGTACCATCTTACGAAGGTTTTCGCTACCTCTTAATCTTCTTGGTCTTTTTGTCAGTTCCATGATCATTCGCTCCTTTTCATATCCTCCACCAGCTTGACAAGACTGTCAATGGTGGCTTTTTCTGACATATATGCTTTCATTCCAAAGCTCTCAGCAGCCGCCTTCGTCTGTCTGCCGATGCAGGCCGCCTTAACCTTTGAATAATCCAGTCCTTTTGTTCCCTCTACAAATCCCTTCACAGTGGAGGCACTTGTAAACACCGCACAGCTGATCTGTCCTGTTTCAAATTCCTTCTTCTCATCGATGAGCTGGCTCTTTTCGTAAAGAGTCTGATAAGTCGGAACATCCTCGACCACAGCGCCTGCCTGTGCAAGAAATGCGGTGAGCTTTTCATTGCCCTTTTCTGCCCGCGGGATAAGTATCTTTTCTCCACCGGAAAGAAGCTCTGAAAGTTCCTTTCCAAGAGTATCCCCGTCATATACCGACGGCACAAAATCTGCCAGCAGACCTCTTTCCTTCAGGGCCTTTTTTGTTCCTTCCCCGATCACGGCCAGACGGGCATTTCCCATGGCACGGATATCTTTTCCATGGCGGATCAGTTCTTCAAAAAATACCCTTACACCTGTAGGGCTGGTAAATACAAGCCACTGATATTCCTCCAGGTGATCCAGCGCTTTATAGAGACGGCTCTGGTCTTCCATGGGGACAGTACGGATCGCCGGAAGCTCCAGAACCTCCGCGCCTTTTTCACGAAGCATGTCCGCAGTTCTGGAAACAAGCTCCTTCGGTCTTGTGACAAGGACCTTCCATCCTGAAAGCGGCAGTTCTTCATACCAGCCAAACTTCTCTGCCAGTGTACATACCTTACCCACCACAATGATCGCCGGTGTCTCGATCCCCTGGCGTTTCACCTCTTCTTCCAGGGTAGAAACTGTTGCTACGATCCGTTTCTGACCTGCTGTAGTTCCCTTCTGCAGGATCGCCGCAGGCATGTCCTTTTCCATTCCTGCACCTATCAGACCCTCGCAGATATCCGGAAGTGCGGACACGCCCATCAGAAATACAAGCGTTCCCTTTGTATCAACAAGTGCCCGGAAGTCTATATCATATTCTTCTCCGGCTTTCTTGTGTCCTGTAATGATGTGGACTGAAGAACAGAAATCCCTGTGTGTTACCGGAACCCCGTTATATGCCGGTACTGCAATGGAGGAAGTAACACCCGGAACAACCTCATAAGGGATCCCATTCTCCCGAAGAAGCTCCAGCTCCTCTCCTCCTCTTCCAAAGAGGAATGGATCTCCGCCTTTCAGGCGCACCACACGAAGACCCCGCTGTGCCTCCTCAAGAAGTACCTGATTGATATTTTCCTGACGCATGATATGGTGACTGGCACGTTTGCCTACATTGATCAGCCTGGCATTTTCCGGGATTCTTGACAGAACTCCCTGACCTACCAGACTGTCATAGACGACCACATCTGCCTGTTCCAGCACTTTGAGGCCTTTTAATGTAAAAAGGCCGATATCGCCAGGACCCGCTCCTACCAGCCATACTTTTCCTGTTTTCATCTGTTTTCTCCTTTTTTCCGAAGAGTTTCTGCCAGTTCCCTGCCTAAGCTTTCCGCATCTGCCTTATTGCCACGCAGTGTTCCTGTTACATAGGAACCGTCTTTTTCATTATAATAAAGCCCTCTGAGATAGATCTCATCCCCGAGAATTTCCGCATGGGCAGCCACCGGAGAAGAGCACCCTCCATCCAGGAGCTTTACAAAAGCACGCTCCGCACTTCCCGCGGTCCAGGCATCCTTATCACAGTAGCCCTCCAGGAAATCATAAGCTTCCCCTTTTCTTCCCTGTACAGCAAGGATTCCCTGACCAGCAGCCGGAATGATCTCATCTGCTGTAAAATACCGGTTGATCCTGGATTCCAGTCCAAGTCTCTTAAGGCCGGCAGCAGCCAGGATCAATGCACTGTACTGTCCTTCATCCAGCTTCCGGAGTCTTGTCTGAAGATTTCCGCGGATACTTCTGACATCCATATCCGGATACAGTTTTTTAAGCTGTAAGGTTCTCCTTAAGCTGGAGCATCCAAGGGGCTTGCTTTTATCAAGTTCAGAAGCTCCCTCAGGAAGAACCAGTACGTCTCTCGGATCTTCTCTTTTGGAAAAAGCCAGAAGCGGCAGCTCCTCCGGAACCTCCATAGGCATATCTTTCAGGCTGTGTACAGAAAGAATACTTCTTCCATCTATCAGTGCTTTATCCAGCTCCTTTACAAAAAGCCCTTTTCCGCCAACCTTATCCAGTGTACGGTCCAGAATGATATCCCCGGTAGTTTTCATAGTGAGGATTTCCACTTCCAGATCCGGATTTTTTTCTTTTATGTAGTCACGGACCATTTCGCTCTGCAGCACTGCAAGCTTACTCTCTCTGCTGCCGATCACGATCTTATCTCTCTTCATCTTCATCCTGCTCTCCCAATACTTTTTCCAGCGCATTCTGGATCTCTTCCCTTACACGCTTTGCTTTTTTGTGATCCAGTCCGCTGGCTGTAACTCCAACTACCATTTCATCCCGCATATATACGCCTGGGAAATAAAAATCACAGGCTTCCCGGTCGGAGGCTACATTAACATAAATGCCCTCCTCCTTACAGACACGGTGGATCTCATCATTCAGCTTCCAGTCATTGGTGGCTGCGATCACCATATATGCATTGGCAAAATCAGAACGTTTCACGGGACGGATATACAGAGTCACGGTTCCTGCTTTCCCGAGATCCATAAGCTCCTGGGTCACTTTTGTAGCCACTACCGTGATATTTCTTGTAAATTTCAGAAGAGTTTTTATTCTTCTGGTAGCAATATTACCACCACCTGCCACAACGATATTTTTATCGGACAGGTCTATAAACATGGGGAAATAAGGTTTATTCTTCATAAAGTTTCTCCAGTCCTTCCACACATTCCAGAAAAGCATCCTGGTTCAGACTGTCCCGAAGCCCGAAGATCAGCTTGTTCACAACCTTTCCGGCTGCAGTATCCACTGCTTTTTTCAGGTTTTCTCTGTCTGAATCCTCCATAGGAGTTTTCCGGAAGATTTTTTCGATCCTCAGGTTCAGATCTTCCACAGCATCCGCTTTGATCTCCTGGATGCGCGGGATGATATCACGACCTTCCAGCCACTGGAAAAATTCGTTCATCTGGGCCTTCACAATGGCTCCTGCTGCTTCTAGGTTATCTGCAAGTTCCTTCGGTGTCTCGCCGGTTCGGAAGCTGTCCATATCATAAAGTGTGATGTTATCTTTTTTTCGGATCTCCGGATCAATATCTCTTGGAACTGCCAGATCGATAAGGATCATAGGTCGTTCCACACGTACATCCTCAAACAATTCTTCCGTCAGTGTATAATTGGGGCTTGCTGTTGCGCTGACCACCAGGTCACACTCCGGCAGATAATCCATTCTCTCACCATAATTGATCCTGCTGCATCCAACAGGAATGCTCACAACACCACTTCTGTACTGACGGATCGTAACCGTCACATCCGCTCCTGCTTCACGCAGTGTCTGGGCAGCCATCTTCCCCATCTCACCGTTTCCGATCACCATACAGACTTTATTGCGAACATGATAACCGCCCTCTTCCAGAAAACGGATGGCCTGATGGATCACAGAAGGATTTCCATGAGAAAACGGCACTTCCGTTTTGATCTTCTTGCCTGCAGTTACCGCCATACGGAAAAGCACCTCCAGAACACTGTCTGTGGTAAACTCATCCCTTGACATACTCAACGCCTCTTTTACCTGGGTCAGGATCTGATCTTCCCCCAGGATCTGGGATTTCAGTCCGCTGGTAAGATAAAAAAGGTGCTCCACTGCCTCTTCGTTTTCTCTGCTGGTAAAATACTTCTGGTATTGTTCTCCCTGCACACCTTTCAACGAGCAGAGCCACTGATACAGGTCCGGCTTCTCCTCATCTGCAGTACTTACCCACAGTTCCAGCCGGTTACAGGTCGACAGAATAATACACCCGCAGATCCCAGCTTCTTCTTTCAGCCTGCGCAACGCCTCTCCGGTATTTTTACGGGTAAAAGCAAACTGCGCTCTGACATCTACAGGTGCCATATTATGATCGATTCCAATCATGAATATACTCATGTCCTACGTTTCTCCTTTGTTTCCACAATCTTTTATTATGATAAACATTTCCGTAAGGAAAGTCAACTACGATTGACAATGTCAGCCCTCCCTTTTATAATATCATATGGTAGAAATTGCGGATCATCTTTATATTCCAGCGGAGAAATATAAAGAGTTTATCATAATCACCATAATTATCAGGATGGAGGAAATCCCCGTATGAACTCAGCTTCAAAAAAAGCGATCCTAGTAGTAAGTTTCGGCACAAGCTATGAAAACACCCGTAAGCTTACCATCGAGGCCATCGAGCACGATATTGCCGATGCATTCCCGGCCTGTCCCACCTACCGTGCATGGACAAGCAAAATGATCATTGCCAAACTGAAAAAGCGGGACGGTCTTACGATCCACACGGTAAAGGAGGCTCTGGAACAGATGCTTCTGGATGGTATCACCGATGTGATCGTACAGCCGACTCATGTGATCAACGGTATCGAAAATGATCAGATGAAAGCTGATGCGCTTTCTTTTCGTGACCGTTTTTCCAGTATTGTTTTCGGAAATCCTCTTCTCACAACAGAAGAAGATAACCAGGCGATCGTCCGGGTAGTTGCAGATGAATTCCGGGACATGGATCCGGACACTGCACTTGTACTGATGGGACATGGAACAGAACACTACGCAAACACGGTTTATGCTGCTTTGGATTACCGTTTTAAAGATACCGGACATAAAAATATTTTTCTTGGAACTGTAGAAGCCTATCCGGCCCTGGACTCCCTTCTCCGGGCTGCCGACAGCTTTCATCCGAAAAAGATCGTGCTGGCGCCCTTCATGATCGTAGCCGGCGACCATGCACAGAACGATCTGGCCGGTGCAGATCCGGACTCCTGGATGAACCGTCTTTCTTCCGAAGGATATGAAGTCACCCCTGTACTGAAGGGACTTGGAGAATATCCCCAGGTCAGGCAGATCCTTGTGGAACATGTACAGCAGGCCATGAACGTTTCGGTCTGACAGAGATCAGATGATCCATATATATCCCTCATAAAAAAACTGCACCGTGATCCATCCCAGGATCTTCCGGTGCAGTTTTTTATTTTTTATGAAATTACTTGAAGTTCTGAAATTCCTGTTATTTATGCCATCAGTTCATCCAGTTTTGTCTTTACAGCAAGGATAAACTCTTTGCTGTTCAATACCTGTACCTCTTTCAGGGAAGTGATCAGTGCAAGATCCTTGGTCATCTTTCCGCTTTCAATGGTATCCAGTGTTGCTTTTTCCAGTTTTCCTGCAAAATCAGCAAGTGCTTCATTTCCGTCCAGCTCGCCTCTCTTGCGGAGAGCTCCTGTCCATGCAAAGATCGTTGCAACGGAGTTTGTGGATGTTTCTTTTCCCTCAAGATGACGATAATAGTGTCTCTGAACTGTTCCGTGGGCAGCCTCATACTCAAAATATCCCTTCGGGGATACCAGTACAGAGGTCATCATGGCAAGAGAGCCAAATGCGGAAGATACCATGTCGCTCATAACATCTCCGTCATAGTTCTTGCATGCCCAGATAAAACCGCCATCTGCCTTCATAACACGGGCTACGATATCATCGATCAGACTGTAGAAATAGGTCAGGCCGGCTTCCTCAAATTTATCCTTAAACTCTACATCAAAGATCTGCTGGAAAATCTCTTTAAATCTTCCATCGTATGTTTTGGAAATGGTATCCTTGCTTCCGAACCATACATCCTGCTTTGTGTCCAGTGCATAATTAAAGCAGCTTCTCGCAAAGCTCTTTACGGAATCATCAAGATTATGCATGCCACGGAGAACACCTGCTCCATCAAAATGCTGGATCAGCTCCTTACGCTCTTCTCCGTCTTCGCCCTCAAATACAAGATATGCATCTCCCGGCTTGTCAATATAAAATTCTGTATTCTTATAGATATCTCCATATGCATGACGTGCAAGTGTGATCGGTTTCACCCAATTCTTTACACATGGCTCGATTCCCTTTACAACGATCGGCGCACGGAATACAGTTCCATCAAGAATAGCACGGATCGTTCCGTTTGGACTCTTGTACATTTTTTTCAGGTCATACTCTTCCATTCTGGCTGCGTTTGGCGTGATCGTGGCACATTTTACGGCTACTCCGTATTTCTTGGTTGCTTCTGCTGCATCAATGGTAACCTGATCATCTGTCTCATTTCTGTGCTCAAGACCAAGATCATAATATTCTGTATTCAGTTCCAGATACGGTGTGAGAAGTTCATCCTTGATGATCTGCCACAGGATACGTGTCATCTCGTCTCCGTCCATCTCAACTAAAGGTGTCTGCATTTTGATTTTTTCCATATTATTTTCTCCTTTTGAGGTTTATTCTCCTGTTCGGATTCCAGGTGCTCTTTCCTTTAGAATCTTTCTTCAGCACTTTTACTGTACATTGTACTCATATTTTCCGGTTCCGTCAACGCTTTTGTGCTTTACCACACTATGTTTATAAGAATTGTATAATAATTCAGCCTGCCAACAGTTTTTCACAGTTAAATTTTCCCCATCCCTGCTGATTTCTGGGAAGTCCCATATCTTCTGCATTTTCTCTTAACAACATCTTTACCTCTACATTAGAAAGCCGGGGATCTTTTTCCAGAAGGCAGGCGATCCCTCCTGACACCAGAGGCGTCGACATGGAGGTTCCGCTTTTGAGCCCATATGAGTACGGCAGTCCCGGTGCACAGGCAATGACCTGGCTTCCCGGCGCTACCAGATCCGGTTTGCACACACAGTCAAAAGTAGGGCCTCTTCCGGAAACTGCCTTTCTGCCATTCAGCATATCACTGGAGCCTACGGTAATGATTTTCCGGCTGCTTCCCGGTGCTGTTACCGTGCCGGCCCCCGGTCCCTGATTTCCTGCTGCAGCTACCACCACAAATCCCAGATCCCAAAGTTTTTCCACTCCTTCAAGAAGATCTGTCTGTTCCTTATGATCCCGGGATGTTGTTCCCACTGAAATATTAACGATACGGATATGATAAATGCTTCCAAACTCCATGATCCACCGAAATGCCCGCATCACATCCTCCCTGCTTCCGTTCCCGAAACGATCCAGAACCTTCAGAGCAGCGATACTGCAGCCAGGTGCAGCCCCTTTATATTTTCCACCTGATGCAGTTCCGTCCCCTGCAAGGATCCCGCTGACATGAGTCCCATGTCCGTTATCATCATATGGGCTGCGTCTGACTCCTGTAAAATCACGAAACACGGAAATACGGCTGCCAAAATCTATATGAGGAAAAATACCGGTATCCAGAACCGCCACGCCTATCCCTTTTCCTGTATACATCCTTTTATACCTTTCCAAAGCTCTCCCGCCGGACAGCTGACCTTTCTTTAGCTTATTCTGCGACCATCTTTCCCGCTACTCGTTTTATATAAAAAGACCCCGGGATCTTACATCTGAATCCCCGGGATCTTTGCTGTATATTTTATTTAGTTTCCTCTTCCTGTACGGAAATTAACTGTTTTCCGGATCTGATTGTCCATTCCGTAGCTGTAGCTTCCATAAACTCCGGTATGCCAGCCCTTAGCCTGTCCTTCCGGGTCATAATGAAGTCCGTTTATGATCACCCAGCTATGTCTTGTAAAACCATCTCCAGCTCCATCTCTGGTTCCCGGAACACGACCGCATACCACATAGGGATCATATCCGATCTCTCTTGCCAGTGCAGCAAATGCACAGGCATAGCCATAACAGTTTCCCTTTCCTGTAGCAAGCGTTCTCCACGCAGTCATTCTCCACCAGTCATTCTGATTTAAATCCGGATAATAGGCAGATGAATAATAGGTATTATTTATCACATAACTCCAGCACGCCTGCAGCTTCTGGCTTTTGGACATTCCACTTCTTGTAATATTTTGGACCACGCCTATACAATGCAGCTTCAGACTGCGCATATCATTTTTTACAGCCTGCCCCTTTCCGTTAAACCGGATTCCCTCCAGAGTACGGTTTTTGTAAAAACGTCCCCAGGAATCCGCATAGTAAAGATTTCTATCCGGAAGGCACAGCCAACCCTTTGAAGGATTTCCATATTTATTTACGTAATAGGAATATTTTCCTACATTTACGATACGTGACGTCTTTCCGTTCAAAAGGCGTCCTGCAGTATCAAACACATAGATCCTGGAACCGATCTTGTTATGGTAAGTTAACGCATAATATTTAGGCCCGAAATAATACCGTTTTCCCTTTACGGTCTTCCATTGGTTTCTGATCTTTCTGCCCTTGGTGTAGTAGTAATATTTTCCTTTTTCTCTGTAGAGACCGGTTTTCTTCTTTACAGTTGCCGTAGTAGTTGCTGCCTGCGTCTCACAGGTTACGGAAACCGTGCAGATCTGCACCGCAAAAAGCATGACCATCGCCATAAAAAACAATTTTAATCTTTTCATACGTATCTTTCCTTATCGTTCATTCTAATCAATACTCTTCGTATCTCACACTTCCGTCAGAATAGGTGATCTCATAGTAGCCATGGCCACTTCCGTCACAGTCATCATAGGCCTGACGGCTAACCTCGGTAGGTTCTGATGCTGCTGCCTCTGCTGCTGCCTGTGCCTCTGCCGCTGCCTGTGCGTCTGCCGCTGCTTGTGCGTCTGCCGCTGCCTGTGCGTCCGCTGCTGCCTGCGCATCTGCCGCTGCCTGTGCGTCCGCCGCTGCCTGCGCGTCTGCTGCCGCCTGTGCCTCTGCTGCCGCTTTTGCCTCTGCCGCTTTTTTCTCTTCAGCTGCTTTCTGCTCTGCTACCAGCTTGTCGATCTCATCTTTATTGGAAGTGAAGTATGTATGTGCCGCATATCCCTTAACACCATCTCCTTCAACCTTCAGCCATCCAGGGCATACACCGGTTACCTTGAACTCGGTTCCAAGAGATGTTACTTTCAGGGATTTTGATTTTGTATCCGCTTTTTCACGGATATTTACATTGGATTTTGCATAGGTAGTGGCAGCTTCTTCCAGCTCAGTCTCCTTCGCATCTTCCAGCGCTTCCTGAGATTTTCCTTTTTCATCCGTGTAGGAAATATAAAGGATCTCATACTCATTATAAAAAACAGGTTCTTTCCAGTCATCCGGTGTCACATTCCGGAAGGTATGCTCTGTACCATCTTTCATGGTGATCACTAGATCCTGACCTGCCGCATCCTTGGAGTCTTTCTTTTTGCTGTCATCCTCTTTTGCATCCTGAAGCTCTGCGGATTTCACCTCAAGTCCGCTCTGATTTTTTACTGTAAGCTCTCCGATCTGAAAATCCTCTGCGGTCTCTTTTTCTTCTGCGGAATCTTTATCGCCAGTTTTCTCTGCGGTTTCCTCCTTTGTCGTTGTCTCGTCTGCAAAAGCAGCTGTCGGTGCCCCCAGACACATCGCTGCGATCAATGCTGCCCCTAAAAGCACCTGTACTGTTTTTTTTCTCATTTCTTATATCCTCCTTTATAGTGTCAGTCCGCCTATTATACGGGCTGAATCTTTGTTGCCTGTAAGAATTTCGATCTGATTTCCGTCTGCTGCAAGAAGTGAACGGTCCAGATATAAGCAAAAACCGCTGCTGTCCGTTTTTCCATCTTCTGTGGAAACATCCATCGGAAATGCTTCATAAATCTTATCATGGTTCAATCTTATATAAATCCTGCTGTCTATATCCAGATATTTTTCTTCAATACAACCTGTGATCTTTTCCAGATTTCCCTGGATCTCGCACTGAACTGCTCCGGCACCGGCAGGAACCGTATCTTCTTCCGTAACATTCACCTGACACTCCGGTCCTTCCATGATCGGCGGTGACTGTGCCATTTCCGGGAGAAAACGCTCTGCCCGTTCCACGATCACAGTATCTGCATTCTTCTCATCCACTTCACTCATCTGGTAAGGTACTCCTCTGGAAAAATACGCACTGGAATAAGCATCTGCCATAAACGGAAGCAGTGCATTACCAAAAGAATCACGGAACATGACCAGACTTCCTTCCTTCACAGGATTTACCGTTGTGATCTTCGGATCAAAATTACTTACCACTTCTCCCACATAGGCAAATGTTGTCTGTCTGTCATAATAAACTTCCTCTTCCGGTGTCGTTGCAAGAGGATACAGCATCTCATCCAGATCTCCTGTGAAATCTGTTTTTATAGTATAGGGTTCCTCCTTATAGGAAACATGCTCCTTTTTCAGAGAAGACAGCAATGTTTCCGCCGCAACTGCAGCACCCTTGTTGTTCCAGTGTGAATCTCTTTTGTGATAAAGAACTTCTTTCTCTTCTGAAAGAGTCTCATACAGATCTCCATAAGAAACCTGCTCCTGCCTGAGATATTTCTGAAGATTAACAAGGTTTTTGTCCGATGATACCTTCAGGCTGTCATAGTACGGCATGTTCTCTCCATAGAGTGAGTTTTTATTAGGTGCCACAGTAAAAAGAAACTGCACGCCTTTTTCATTCAATGTCTCCTGCATCATGGCCAGTGTATGTGCAATATTAAAAAGACTTCTCTCGGAAAGAAGCTCCTCTCCAAGATAATCCTCCAGCGAATCCTTATAATAAAGCCAGTTATCGGTTCCCTGGATCACACCATCTGCAGTAGATACTCCGAAAATCTTCCCGTTCAGAAGGGCATTTGCCGTTACCAGCTCATTTCGAAACGCAAAATGTTCCTGAAAATATTCGCCTGCTTCCGGCAGCCAACGGGTATTGATCTCGTTTTCTTTTTTCAGTTCAGGAAACTCAGCCAGTCTTCGGTTTTCAGACGATGCTTCCTGCTTTGTCACCGCCATCCCCAGAGATGGCACAAGACAAGCTGCAAAAAATGCAGTAATATAAAGCACCTGCAATTTTTTCATGTTTTCTGCCTCCTCTTAAAATCGAAAATAGATGAACGGATTATAGGTTCCGCCGGCAAGGCTCAATACACAAAGCGCAAAACCAGCCAGACTTAATACATAGGTAAAGCCTTCATACCATTTATACTTTTTCAGCATGCTGTTTACCGGAACTGCTGCGACCAGTGCTGCTGCCAGCGTTACAAGATATACCGGTGTCAGCTGCTGCAGTGTAAGGCTCATTGCAGAAGCCTTCCATCCAAAATCCGTAAACATTTCTCTGATCCAGAAACATCCCTGCTTCATAGTGTCCGCACGGAAAAATACAAAGCCAACACAAACTACCAGAAGTGCATAGACATGCTGAAAAAAGCTCTTGAGTTTTCCGCCCTTTTTCCCGATAAATGGGATATACTCTTCCAGCATCAGGAAAAAGCCATGATAAATTCCCCAGAACAGAAAATTAAAGGAGGCACCATGCCAGATACCTGTACACACAAAAACGATCATTTTATTGACCACTGTACGGAATTTCCCTCTGCGGTTTCCCCCTAACGGAATATACAGATATTCCTTAAACCATCCTGAAAGAGACATATGCCATCTTCTCCAGAATTCACGGATACTGGCAGAAATATAAGGATAATCAAAATTCTCATGGAAATGAAATCCAAACATCATTCCGAGTCCCAGCGCCATATCACTGTAGCCGCTGAAATCAAAATAGATCTGCAGCATATAGGAAACTGCGCCCAGCCAAGCACCCGGACCGGTGATTCCGGTTGCTGCCGCACCAAAGAGATTATCCGCCACAAGTCCCATTGTATTGGCGATAAGAACCTTTTTGCTCAAACCTGCAATGAAACGCCGGATTCCTTTTCCGATTTCCTCCGGCGTCTGCTTACGATTATTGATCTCCGCCTCCACATCATGATACTTGACGATAGGTCCCGCGATCAGCTGTGGGAAAAATGAGATATACAGAAGCACCTTTCCGAAATTCTTCTGAACCGAAGCATCTCCCCGATAAACATCGATCACGTAGGAAAGTGCCTGAAAAGTAAAAAACGATATTCCGATCGGCATCCGGACCTGCGGAACCGGAATTCCGGCACCGGTAACAGAATTAAATGTATCCACCAGAAATCCGGAATATTTAAAGATCACAAGAAGACCGAGATTTATCACCACAGCCAATGTCATTGTGAGCTTACGGATCTTCGGACATTCCCCTGTCAGGCGCGCTAAAATATAGTTGCCCGCCGATGAAGCAACCAGTAATATTACATAAATCGGTTCTCCGTATGCATAAAAGACCAGACTTGCCACTACAAGCAAAAAATTTTTGGCCCGCATCCCAGGTAAAAGGAGATGCAGACAAAAAGCAGCCGGAAGAAATACACACAGAAATACCATTGAACTGAAAACCATAATTATATTTATTTATCGGTCTGGCGAATCTTATTTGCTGATCACGTCCAGTACGATTTCCTTCCCTTTTTTGTCTTTGTATGTATTGACCCAGAATCTTGTGTATTCCAACAGATATTCCTGTCCGTCACCATAACAGCCATCTGTCTTTCTGGTACGAAGAGGTCTGCCAAGGGCTTTCCGCAGTGCTGCAGAACTCTTTTCTCTTACAAATGCTTTCCTTAATCTTGAAGATGTTCTGGCATCGTATACACCGGTTTTTGTATTAAAAGCATAAAATCCGGCTCTGGACTGTCCATATGCGGAATAATAAACGCCTTTTACCATCTGTGCATACCGGTTAAATCCATAGTATTTCCCGCCGATCTTTTTTACAAGGAGATAGTTCTCCCCGAAGAATGTTCCACCTTTATAAGCCTTTCCGGTGTTGGAAAAATAGTATCTGTATGTCATTTTTTTGCCGGTAGTCTTATTAGCGACAGTCACGGTTTTCCATGTATTCTTTACTTTTTTTCCCTTCACATAATAGTAGTATTGTCCGCCCTCTTTTTTGAGACCGTTTTTTACCTTGGCTGCCTTGGCTGTAGATGCTGCCTGTACAGTCTGAACCGCAATAAGTGGTTCAGCTGCCGGCATCTGGAGCATCATCAGACAAAGTACTGCTACCAGGATCTTCTTTGTCCACTTTTTCATGATCTGCTCCTATTCTTTAGAGAACGATATCTTCTCTTCCTTCAGTTTTATAGTATTTTTTCATGGATGAAGATTTCTGCATATAATATTTAACATCTTTTCTGGATTTGTTTCCTGCTGCATTTGCATCAAATGTATACCAGGTATTTCCGATCTTGATCTCTGTCCATCCATGTGGCTGCCATTTATTTTTATTAAATACATTACTTTTTCCCCAGCATACACGGACCGGAAGTCCTGTTGCACGTTTAGCCTGTACTGCAAAGGCTGATGCAACACCGTAGCAGTTTCCTTTTTTCATTCCCATGGTCAGATATGCAAACATCTGGCTTTTACCTTTTGTAAACTGCAAAGGTTTTCCGTCAAAGCCCTTCATTCTCATATATCCGTATTTTTTGGAACAGTTAAACAATTTCTGAAGAGCCGTTTTTTTCTGCGCAGTTGTAGTCAGACTTGCAGAAATCTTCTGGCTGCGAAGCACTGAATCTGTCATCTTGATCAGTTCTGCATTTGCTTTTTTGGATTTCCCAGTGTATTTTCCGTTGGAAGCAAACTGCATGGTTTTGTAGGTATTTCCGGATTTTACTGTATACCATCCGGTCTTTCTTGCACCATTCGAGCCTAAATAATATATCGCACCATTGATCTTTTTTAATTTGTTAGTAACTTTTTTACCTTTGATGTAGTAATAATACTGACCGCCCTCTTTTTTCCAGCCATTTTTAACAGCTGCTTTTGCGGTTGTTGTGGTTGCTGTTGTTGCCGCCTGCGCACACACTGTGCCAAATGTCAGGCAAAACAGCATTGTGATCATAAGAACAAGCTGTGCGAATCTTCTCTTTTTCATGGTTTCTTTTCCTCCTGTTTTAAAAATCTTCATACCCAGTGATAATTATAGCATTGCTCTGATTTTCTTGCAATATAAATATAATGTATAAAATACATTATCTCCTCCAATACTTAACATATCTGAAAAATAAAGGAGGTTTTTCTATGCTTCTCTTTTTTCTTGTATTCTTCGGACTCCAGATCTTTGTTCTTTTCTGCTGTGCCGCTGCAGGAAATGACGCCGCTTCCCAGGAACTATCTGACCAGGAACAGCTTCAGTTTATCGCAGAATGGAAAAAACAACATCAAAAAAAGGACGTCTGCTGAAGAACGTCCTTTTTGCTTTGCAATTCTATTCTCCATTCATATGATGATACACACCAGTCCGCCTTTGCTGTCATTTACGATCTTCTTCATAGTATCCTGAAGCTTCACCTGACTTTCTTCGCTGATCATGGCCAGCTTGTTCCGGATTCCGTCTTCCACCAGCTGCTGGATGGATTTTCCGAAAATATTGGTCTCCCAGATACTTTCCCCTCGCTCCGGGCTTTCTCTGATATACTTTATCAGGTCCTCCGCCTGCTGTTCTGTACCAACGATCGGAGCGATCTCCGTTTCGATTCCCGCCCGGATCATATGAATGGACGGACTTTTTGACCGGATCTTTACTCCGAATTTATTTCCCTGACGGATCACCTCAGGTTCCTCAATAGTGATCTCGGAAAGCTCAGGCACCACAACCCCATACCCTGTTCCTTTTACCGCTTCCAGGGCAGCCTGGACTTTTACAAATTGTTCCTTCATACAGGCAAGCTCTTTTATGGTCTGGATCAGTTCATATTCGCTTTCCATGGATATCCCGCTCATTTCACTGAGCATCTGATAATAATAAATGTCTTTTACTGCGATCCGGATACGGACTTTTCCATCGGAAAGACTGACCTGCTCAAGCAATGTATCTTCCACATATGGACTTTCCAGATATACTGATTCTCTGCTTACATCACGCACATGAGTAAGTCTGGTCATCTTTTCCCGAATCTCATTTAACAGAGCCGCCTTTACCTCATGTTCCGGAGAAAGCATCTCCACCCATCTGGGAACAAAAAGCTCTATCTCACTGACCGGGAATTCATAAAGGATCTTCTCCAGGATTCTGGTCACATCCTCTTTTCGAAGCTGTTCACAGTTGACTGCCAGAACGGATACTCCAAATTTCTCTTCCAGATGTTTTACAGTTTTTCCGGTTTCCTCACTGTAGGGAGTCTGGGAGTTTACCAGGATCAGAAAGGGTTTTCCCTGGACTTTCAGTTCTTTTATGGTCTGTTCCTCTGCCGGAATAAAATTTTCTCTGGGAATCTCCCCGAAACTTCCGTCTGTTGTGACTACAATCCCAATGGTGGAATGCTGGCTGATCACTTTTTCCGTTCCAATGCGGGCTGCATCATGGAACGGGATTGCTTTTTCCTGCCAGGGAGTTTTGACCATCCGCTCCCTGCCTTCTTCCACATTTCCGGATGCATCTTTTACCAGAAAGCCTACACAGTCAATGAGTTTTACCCGGATTTTCTGGTTTTCCCCTATGGATACTTCCACTGCTTCTTTTGGAATAAATTTGGGTTCTACGGTGGTGATCATTTTTCCGGCACCGCTTAATGGCAGTTCATCCTGAAGTTCTGCTCTTTTTCCCTCGCTGATCGATGGCAGTGCTATCAGCTCCATAAATCTCCGGATGAATGTGGATTTTCCTGTACGGACCGGTCCCACAACCCCTATGTAGATATCCCCGCCCGTCCGCGCCTGGATATCACGGTAAACCTGAAAGTTTTCCATATAAAAAAGCCTCCCTGCATATACTGGCCTGTAAGTTCCGGGAAACGTCTTAAAAAAGACAGTTCCCGCATACCACAGTATATGCCCGGAAGGCTTCTTATATGCTGCTGTTCACCGGGAACAGCAGCCCTTTGTATTCCTCATATCAGTCTTTGATATAGAACTCATTGTGAAGCAGATGATGCTCTTTGCCTTTGAGGAGTCCCTCATAAAGCTCCAGAACCAGTGGGTTCTCATCGGATTTCTTGATGATCATGGTATTGTCTGCATTGTACAAACCTCTTGCTCTGGCTGCCTTGGTTCTGTCACCGGATCTGGTCGGCTGACCTCCACCCATGATACATCCACGGCGGCATGCCATAACCTCGATCAGATGATAGTTTGCCTCGCCGTTCTTTACACGTTCCATAACGGTTCTTGCATTTGCAAGGCCACTGGCTACGCATACATTGATATCCATTCCCTTGTACGGTACGGTAAATTCCTTGATTCCCTCTTCACCACGAACACCGCACTCTGCAATCTCATGCATGGCTTCCTTGCTGTGATCCGGGCTCAGTCTTCGAAGAACTGCCTCGGTAACACCACCGGTAACACCGAAGATAACGCCACCGCCGGAACCAAATCCAAACGGCATATCGCATGCTTCCGGATCCAGTGTTGCAAAATCAAGACCAAAGTTATCGATCATGCGGAGAAGCTCTGTGGTTGTGATAACGATATCGGTATCCTGCTCGCCATCGGTAAAGCTGTTGGGGCGGATTGCCTCTGCCTTCTTGGCTGTACATGGCATAATGGAAACCATAACGGTCTTCTTGCCTGCTGCATGCTCCGGATCACGGAAGTATTCCTTGATAACCGCAGACATCATTCCCTGTGGGGAACGGCAGGTAGAAATGTTCGGAACATATTCCTTATACTGATCTGTGATGAACTTCACCCATGCAGGACAGCAGGAGGTCAGAAGCGGAAGGTTCTCACCCTTCTCTACTCTGTTTAAGAACTCCTTGGTCTCTTCCATAATAGTAAGATCGGCACTGAATGTGGTATCGTATACTTCATCAAAGCCCATTCTGTGGAGTGCGTTGACGATCTTGCCCATAACGCTCCTGCCCTTTGTGAGGCCGTAGTGATCACCAACTGCTACACGGACTGCCGGCGCGATCTGGGCAACCACACGGGTATCCTTGTCCGCAAGTGCATCCCAAACCTCATCCATATGTGTACGAATGGAGATGGCTCCTGTCGGACAGTAAACACGGCACTGACCACAGTTTACACACTGTGTCTCAGCAATCTTTTTATTGAATGCAGGCATAACCATGGCCTCTGTTCCACGGAATGCGAATCCAAGAGCTCCGATTCCCTGAAGTTCCTCGCAGGCACGTACACAGTTGCCGCAGAGGATACATTTGTTCGGATCACGGATGATGGACGGTGAACTGTCATCGATCTCGTGCTGTTCTCTTGTATTTTCAAAACGGATATCCCGCACGCCAAGGCGATGTGCCAGCTCCTGCAGGATACATTCGCCGCTCTTTACACAGGTTGTACAGTCACGGCAATGTGCTGCAAGAAGCAGCTCCACGATCAGTTTACGATATTTCTTAATACGACCGGAGTTGGTATAGATAACCATTCCGTCTCTCGGCTGCTCGGAACAGGAGGCAAATGTTTTGCCTCTGTCATCCTCAACTGTACAGAGACGACAGGCACCAAAGGTGGAAACCTCTGAATGATAGCACAGTGTGGGGATATTGATACCGGCATTCCTGATGACTGTCAGGACATTTTTTTCGTCAGTAAATTCTACTTTTCTTCCGTCAATTGTCATTGTACCCATAAGATATCCTCCCTTCTATGCTTCCACATAAATCGCATCAAAGTTACAGTTATCCTTACAGGATCCGCATTTGATACATACGTCATTGTTGATTACATGTGGATGCTTGATCTTTCCTGAAATCGCACCAGTCGGACAGTTCTTTGCACACTTGCCGCAGCCGATACAGAACTCAGGATTGATATGGAATTGACGGAGCGCCGTGCAGACCTTCGCACGACATTTTTTATCTACGATATGCTCTACATATTCGTCACGGAAACGCTTCAGAGTACTGATGACCGGAAGCGGTGCACTCTTACCGAGTCCGCACAGAGCCATACTCTGAACCATGTTTGCAAGTTCTTCCAGCTCATCCAGATCGGAAAGCTCACCCTTACCTGCAACGATTCTCTCCAGGATCTCAAGCATACGTTTGGTACCCTCACGGCAGGGAACACATTTACCACAGCTCTCACGCTGTGTAAAGCTCATGAAGAAACGCGCAACCTCTACCATACAGGTATTCTCATCCATAACAACAAGTCCACCGGAACCCATGATGGCATCCAGCTTCTTAACAGAATCAAAATCAAGCGGATGATCGATCTGATCGTCGATCAGACATCCACCGGAAGGACCACCGATCTGTACACCCTTAAATGCAGCACCACTCTTAAGACCACCACCGATGTCATAAATGATATGACGGAGGCTTGTTCCCATTGGAACCTCGATAAGACCGGTGTTCTCAATGGAACCGGTAAGTGAGAAAGTCTTGGTTCCAGGGCTTCCCTCTGTACCGATGGTGTGGAACCAGTCTGCTCCCTGAAGGATAATCTTCGGTACGTTGGCATAAGTCTCTACGTTATTCAGAACCGTAGGTTTACCCCACAGGCCCTGCTCAACCGTTCTCGGAGGTTTTACTCGAGGCATACCTCTGTTGCCTTCGATAGAAGCAGTCAGGGCAGAACCTTCACCACATACGAACGCTCCGGCACCGCGATTGATATGTAAGTGGAAATTAATACCGGAACCAAGGATATTATCACCAAGAAGGCCATAGGACTCTGCCTGTTCAATAGCCATTCGAAGTCTCTGTACAGAAAGAGGATACTCGGCACGCACATAAATATAACCATCTTCTGCACCTACTGCATAGGCAGCGATCACCATACCCTCGATCATCTTGTAAGGATCACCTTCCATTACGGAACCATCCATAAATGCTCCCGGGTCACCTTCATCACCGTTACATACTACATAACGGACTTTTTCCGACTGGCGTGCAACCTGTGACCATTTCTTGCCTGCAGGGAAACCTGCACCGCCACGGCCGCGGAGACCAGATTTCGAGATCTCGTCGATAACACCCTGTGGGGTCATTTCAAAGAACGCCTTCGCCATAGCGGAAAAGCCGCCTACGGAAATATATTCATCAATGGACTCTGCATCGATCTTGCCACAGTTCTCAAGAACGATCCTTGTCTGCTGGTTCAGGAACGGAATGTCACTGGGATGTGGACAGGCCTCATCATTATGACGATAAAACAGACGCTCAACAGGCAGTCCGCAGATCACGGTCTTCTCTACGATCTCGCGACAGTCGTCTACCTGAACATGTACATACTGATAATCATAGGGCTCAATTCTCATAAGAGGACCAAGTTCACATAAGCCCTGGCATCCGGTCTTAACGATTCCTACATGAGGAACATCCTTCTGCATCTCAACCGCAACACCCTCGATTCCCTCACAGAGTCTTGACATTTCTTCATAAATCTTCTGAGCACCGGAAGCAATACATCCGGTACCGGAACAGACGAGAACACGGCAGGTATAGCCATCAAGATTCTTCTTAACCTCAGCCTGTTTGTTTTTCAGATCTTCCATACTGGTTATACTCATACGCTCTCACCTCTCAATTCATTTAAAAGCTCAACAGCCTTCTCAGGAGTCATCTTCGGGTGAACTTCATCATTTACAGTCAGTGTCGGTGCAAGTCCGCAGGCACCAAGACAGGAAACTGTCTCAACGGTAAACATCATATCATCTGTAGTATGCTTCTTATGACTCAGTCCAAGTTCCTTCAGCATTGCTTCCTTTACAGGCATGGACTTACGTACATGACAGGCAGTACCGTCACATACCTTGATGATGTACTTGCCCTTCGGCTCAAAGGAAAAGTTTTCATAGAAAGTAGCTACACTGTACGCCTTCGCTTCTTTTACACCAATCTGTTCCGCAACATAAGTAAGAAGCTCTCCCGGAAGATAACGGTACTCAGCCTGGATATCCTGCATGATCGGAATCAGTGATGCAGCTTTCCGGCCGTAGTGCTCGATGATCTCGTCCGTTTTTCTGTAATACGTCTGGTCTAACATTCGGTTCCCTCCTTGTTTCTCATAGATTTTCCACTTGATCAACCTGTTCCACTACAGGTTAATGCTTTAACACTCTGTCAGTGCCGCGCATTTATGCAAATCATTATTTTGCACTATTTCATGCCTTTAATTATAACTTATATGGTCATTTTTCACAAGCGGTTTTTTTGCTTTTTTCAGAATATATCGAAATGTTTACAGTGACTTACTGATTTTGTATCTATTTTCCATAAAATATGTTCAATTTTTAACAGTCTTGATAATAAAGATACAAATCTGCTCTTTGTTTCTGCCCCAAAACATTAAAGCCGGTTATTGATTTTATTTCTCAATTACTTTAAGATAGATAAAAAGTGCGTGGAAAACATTTAATTAATTTATTTTGTAAAGGAGAACATCTATGCGAAATCTTGACACACCAGTAAAACAGATCCGGCGAAAGATTTTTACCGAAATTGCTAAGATCGGATTTGAATCCACGGACGAATCAATGATCCATGATATCGAATCCATTCCCTACAATATTGTAGAGGAACGCGCGAAATACCGCGAAAGCATCTATCGTGAAAGAGCTGTTGCAAGCGAACGTGTCCGTCTGGCCATGGGACTTTCCCTCCGCCCGGAAAATCGTTCCGTCCACCTTACCGATGGCGTGAAGGCCAGCAACATTGACGAGAAATATTATGAACCACCTCTTATGCAGGTGATCCCTTCCGCATGTTCCGCATGCGAATCCAACAAATACGAAGTCAGCAACATGTGCCGCGGCTGTGTCGCACATCCCTGTTTACTCACCTGCCCCAAAGGCGCCATTTCCATGGTAAACGGAAAATCCTTCATCGACCAGGACAAATGTATCCATTGCGGAAGATGCAAAGCTGTCTGTCCTTACGATGCCATCGCCCATAAAGAACGCCCCTGCGAACGTGCCTGCGGTGTAAAAGCCATCGAGAGCGATGAACAGGGACGCGCCTCCATCAACCAGGATAAATGCGTATCCTGCGGCATGTGCATGGTCAGCTGTCCATTCGGAGCTATCTCCGACAAATCCCAGATCTTCCAGCTGTCCCACGCCCTTCGAGAAGGAACTGAGATCATTGCAGAAATCGCCCCCGCCTACATCAATCAGTTCGGCGAAGACGTCACCCCGGGCCAATTCCGCTCCGCTCTCAAACAGCTGGGCTTCTCAAACATTTATGAGGTAGCACTGGGCGCAGACATCGGCTGCATCTCTGAAGCACACCACTACGCCAAAGAAGTAGCAACCGGCCACCTCCCGTTCCTCCTCACCTCCTGCTGCCCATCCTGGTCAGTCATGGCAAAAAAATACTTCCCGGCTATGATCGACAACATCTCGCAGGAACTGACCCCGATGGTGGCAACTGCCCGCATTGTAAAAAAAGAACACCCCAGCGCAAAAGTAGTCTTCATCGGACCATGCGCCTCCAAAAAACTGGAAGCCATGCGACATTCCGTAAGAAGTGATGTGGATTTCGTTATCACCTTCGAAGAACTCTGGGGCCTGTTCGACGCCAAAAGCATCACCCCATCCACCTGCGAAGAGCTCCCGGAAGAAACCCAGGCCGCAACCGCAGCAGGACGAGGCTACGCCATCGCCGGCGGCGTAGCCGGAGCCATCGAAAACTGTCTGAAGGAATACTATCCCGATGTACCAGTCCACATCGAACACGCAGAAAGCCTTGCCGAATGTAAAAAAGTCCTCACTCTGGCAAAGGCCGGAAAACTCAAAAACTGCATGATCGAAGGAATGGCCTGCCCCGGAGGCTGCATCGGCGGTGCAGGAACCAATGCCGGCTTCGCAAAAACCTCCAAAGCACTCAAAAAATACGTAGACAGCTCAGAACCAAAACTCCCCTCACAGGAACTGGAAAACCTGGAGTTGAACTAAATACCTCAAAATATTCCACTATATAATTCCCAAAATATTTCAATTTGATTGAATAAAAAATGGAGATGCAACCTAGATCTTTAATCTTCAAGGTTACATCTCCATTATTTTATCAACTAGGACAGGGCAAAGCCCGCCTCCGTCCCTCATCCACATCCTATCGTTTAGCCAGACAACTTACCCCAACCAACGCACAGGCCCGGAAGGGAGTGCGGTTCTGTCTGCGGACGACTCTGCAGGAGGTGTGCTGGATCTTAGGCGGCGGGACTTCTGCGTTATTTTTCAAAAGCCAGCTGTCTGAGCGGCAAAAAGCCGCGAGTTCTGGCTTTTGGAAAATGGTTTTAGCAGAATCCCGGCGCCTTAGATCCAGCCGCCGACGAAGCCCGGCCGCGGACAGAACCGCACTCCCTTCCGGGCCGTCCCGTTCGCCACCACCACTACTTCTCCACCGTCTCCGTACTCTCCGGCCAGGTATACTCCTCCCCCTTCAACTCCGCCAGAAGACTCCTAAGCTTATATCCATAACTTCTCCCGGCGGCCCATCCGCCACCATAAGGATTCTCCTGGATCCCAAGCCACTCCACATAAGGCGCACTCTCACGGGAAACATACTGGAACCGATTATCCACACAAGCCTGGTTCAACTCCTCCGAAGAAGCATAAGCCTTCAGATGCTGCACCTGCGCCCGGATCCCCGTCCTTACATCAGGAAAAGAATTACCGGCAACACCACCACCGGTAGTCCCAAGTCCGGAAAAATTAAACTGCCCTGCACTGGCATCCCCACCAAACTGAAGCCATCCGGTCTCAAGCATCGCCTGCTCAAAAACAACCTCTCCACGGACGCCCTCCGCATCCGCTTCCTCTATCACAATCGTGCAAAACGTATCAATATCCGGTGCACCACCCTCCGTCAGGATGCCGGAAGGATACTCCACATTCTGCGCCTCATACTGCACTACCATATCCTCCGCATCCACTGTGGTACACCCCATGATCGTATAATATCCATAAGTATTATCTGTGGAATCATCCACAAAACCCTCTGTATCACTCTCTCCAGATGACTGAGGCTTCGAAATCTGACCCTCCATAGAATGATCCGCTTCCTCTGCCAAAACACCTGCAGGCGTTCCGAACACCAGAACGCCTGCAAGTACCATCATCCGTAAACAAAAACTATTTCGGAATCTGTACATATATAAATGATCAACCCTTTATTACTGTTATTACTGCGCTTTTCTCATTGCAGCTTCAACCACATGACCTACAAGAACAGAAGTTGTAACACTTCCTACTCCGCCAGGAACCGGTGTGATCGCATCAACGATTGGCTCAACTGCCGCATAATCAACATCACCACAAAGCTTGCCCTCTGCATTGACATTGATACCAACATCGATAATAGTCTGTCCCTCTCTGACATAATCAGCGCCGACAACACCAGCACGACCAGCTGCAACGATGACGATATCCGCCTCTTTTGCAACAGACGGCATATCAACGGTTCTTGTATGGCAGATCGTTACTGTCGCATTTTTCTTAACAAGCATCATGGCAGCCGGTTTACCAACTACAAGACTTCTTCCGATAACAACCGCTTTTTTGCCTGTGCAGTCGATTCCATAGTGATCAAGGATCTCCATGCATGCCTGCGGTGTACATGGCGGGAATCCGATCTTCTTGCCTGTAAATACACCAGACATGGAAAGATCTGTCATACAGTCAACATCCTTCTCTGCTGCAAGTGCATTCTCGATCACTGCCTGATCCAGATGTTTTGGCAGCGGACGGAACAGAAGAACTCCATGGATCTTATCATCTTTGTTTACTTTATCGATGGTTGCAAGAAGCTCATCCTGGGAAACATCCTCCGGAAGAAGGATTTTCTCACATGCAACACCAAGAGTCTCACAGCGCTTTGTAGCACCTCTCTCATAGGAAATATCGCTTGGATTCTCACCAACACGGATAATGCAAAGTGTAGGATCTACACCTTTTGCCTGAAGCTCTGCAACGTTCGCTTTGATCTTTTCATTGAGAGCCGCTGTTACTTCTTTACCTAATAACTGCTTTGCCATTTGTCTGGTTCCTCCTATTTCAGTCTTCCGAGAACACTGTCAAATGTCTCGTCTGCGATCTTTGTATATTTCTCAAGCATAGCGTCTGCTTTTTTGTTTAATTCCTCTGCATACGCACGGTCAGCCATAGATTTTGTGTTAATGTACACATTCAGGCTTGCTCCCTTAAGAGCTGCTTTGCAGAATGCAGCACCTACACCAGCATCACTGATTGCAAGCTTAGAACCTTTTGCTCCGAACTCAACGATAAGTTCAATAGCCTCGCAGCATTTCTCCATGATCTCCATAGGAACAGAGCATGCTTCCTTGAGGGCAGCTTCCATTACTCGAGCCTTCTCAGCCTTCTCTTCTTCTGTCTCTCTCGGCATTCCGTAAGCCTTGGAAAGAGGCTCAAAAACTTCCGCATCTCTCTCGATCAGATGAAGGAAATCTTTCTGAAGCTGATCACATTTCTTTTTCAGCTCCCACATTTCATCTTCTACATCTGCATATTTTTTCTTACCGACAGTAAGGCTTCCAACCATGTTCCCAAGAGCTGTACCAACAGCAGCTACAAGGGCAGATGCACCGCCGCCGCCTGGAACCGGTGCCTTGGAGCTTAATACCTCGACAAATTCAGTACATGTACTGGTAGAAAATCCCATAGGACTCTCCTCCTTATATTCTTATTTTAGCACTCTTTAGAGCCCATTGGGGGCTTTATAAAAAGCCCCCTCCGGTTGTTTTTGATCTTATGTTCCGATTAGAAGAGACCTGTGATCTTACCTGTCTCATCTACATCGATCTTGGTTGCTGCCGGAACTTTCGGGAGACCTGGCATAGTCATGATCTCACCTGTCAGAGCAACGATGAATCCTGCACCTGCGGAAATCTTCAGGTTACGTACTGTTACCTCAAAGTCTGTCGGTGCACCAAGTTTTGTCTGATCATCAGTCAGACTGTACTGTGTCTTAGCAACACAGATCGGGCAGTTGCCAAATCCAAGTGCTTCCAGCTGTTTTGCCTGTTTCTGAGCATTTGCTGTAAGAACAACTTTCTTACCACCGTAAACTTTCTGTACGATGTTATTCAGTTTATCCTCGATGGATCCCTCAAGCTCATAAGCATATGTGAAGTCATTCGGCTCCTCAACAAGACGGATTACTTCCTCAGCAAGCTTCATGCCGCCTTCGCCGCCTTTTGCCCATACCTCGGAAAGTGCAACGTTAACGCCAAGCTCTTTACATTTTGCCTCAACCAGGTCAAGCTCTGCCTTGGTATCGGTCGGGAATGCATTGATAGCAACTACACATGGAAGTTTGTATACATTCTTGATATTGCTTACATGTTTCAGAAGGTTTGGAAGACCTTTCTCAAGAGCCTCAAGGTTCTCGTTGTTCAGATCTGCCTTCGGAACACCACCGTTGTATTTCAGTGCACGAACAGTAGCTACGATAACAACTGCGCTTGGATGAAGGCCTGCCATACGACACTTGATGTCAAGGAATTTCTCTGCACCAAGGTCAGCACCGAATCCAGCCTCTGTGATAGCATAATCTGCAAGTTTCATAGCCATCTTTGTAGCTGTTACGGAGTTACATCCATGAGCGATGTTTGCGAATGGTCCGCCGTGTACGATTGCAGGAACATGCTCCAGTGTCTGTACAAGGTTTGGTTTCAGGGCATCTTTCAGAAGTGCTGTCATAGCACCCTCTGCATGAAGATCACCAGCTGTTACCGGTTTCTGCTCGGAAACTTTACCATAGGTATATCCGATGATGATTCTGGAAAGTCTCTCTTTCAGGTCTTTGATGTCACTTGCGAGGCAAAGAACTGCCATGATCTCAGATGCAACTGTGATGTCGTATCCGTCTTCACGAGGCATACCGTTTGTTCTTCCGCCAAGACCATCTACTACATTACGAAGCTGACGGTCGTTCATGTCCACGCAACGTCTCCATGTGATCTTTCTCGGGTCAATGTTCAGGTCATTACCCTGGAAGATATGGTTGTCGATCATTGCTGCAAGAAGGTTGTTTGCCGCACCGATCGCATGGAAGTCACCGGTAAAGTGAAGGTTGATATCCTCCATCGGAACTACCTGTGCATAACCGCCGCCTGCTGCACCACCTTTTACACCGAATACCGGTCCGAGGGATGGCTCACGAAGAGCTACCATTACTTTTTTGCCCATTTTCTGCATTGCATCTGCAAGACCAACGGTTGTTGTTGTTTTTCCCTCTCCTGCAGGTGTCGGGTTGATAGCTGTTACGAGGATCAGCTTACCATCTTTCTTGTCACTCTCTTTTAACAGATTGTAATCAATTTTTGCTTTGTACTTACCGTACTGCTCCAGATATTTGTCGTCAATACCTGCCTTCTCTGCAATCTGTGTAATTGGAAGCATTTCGCACTCCTGTGCAATTTCGATGTCACTTTTAAATCCCATAATGTTACCTCCCTTTAGGTATTTTTACAGTTTTTAATCCCTTAAAACTGCATCTCTATAAAAACAGGTCCCATCCTGTTCTTAACTATTTTTCATTTTTAAAGACATTTCAGAAATGCCTTTAAAGACCCAATGATAACGTCTCCCATAACGGCCATATCCTCAGCCGCAAAGGAAACCGGAAAATTATCAGAAAACAAGATCTGTGAGGACGGCGGAAATTCATCATCCCCCTCCCAGAGGATCATCTGAACTACATATCCTGGAAAGATCTCCACCTGGTATGCAATATCTCCATGATCCACGGGAACCGCATGGATGTGTTCCATGATCTCCTTGAAATACTTAAGTCTGTTTCCGTATGTGAAAGCCAGGCGTTTGATGCACCTGCCATCAAACTGACGGAGATAAACCTCTCCCCAGGGCATTTCCCTGTATGTTTTAAACCTTCCGCTTCCCTGAGATACATTCCCGTTCAGCAGAAAACGGATAGCAAGGATCTTTGCATAATGCATTTCCTCAAGAGGATAAAATCCCGCATCATCTTCCTTATGAGTTACCTGAAAATCCGGCCAGGAAATATAATAAACGCTTCCCAGGAATTTCAGAGTCAATTCTTTCTTCTCTTCGTCATAAGGAAGTGAAAGACGTCCGGCAATTTCTGCCGGGTCTGCCTTAGCGAACTCCTCTGTATAATGCTCCCAGGGCATTCTTTCTTTGCTGTCTTTTTCATAATTCAAGTCATTTATACTAAAAGCCATGTTTTACCTCTGCTGTTTTAGTCTGCTTTATCTCTTCTGCTGTTCTTCCATAACAGACGGAAACAGATTTGTGTCCGTATGCGGAATAAAGCATGCACCTACAAACTCATCCATATAGGTAGGAACTGTAGAAAGCTCCAGGTAAGTCATATTGGAAGCCAGTTCATAGGTTTTCTTCTCTGCTGATGTGGAATGAAGCATCAGATAAGCACCTGTAAGAGAAGAGTTTCCAATGTAATGGAACTTCTCAAGAGGAATATCCGGGAACATTCCGATATGCACTGCATTGGCCATATTGATTCCGCTTCCGATTCCACCGGCAACATATACATCGTCGATCATGGAAACATCGAAGTCAAGAGAATTCAACATGGTACGGATTGCTGAGAAAATAGCGCCTTTGGCACGAATAAAGTTATCAATATCTACTTCTGTGATCTCAACATCCTTGGCAGAACCGGCTTCCTCTTCAAACGCGATCACATAGCTTCCCATACCATAATGATCGTGACGGATTCTTTTGCCTTCACGGACAAATTTTCCCTTCGGATTGATGATTCCTGTCATAAAAAGTTCACTGATCACATCAATGATACCGGAACCGCAAAGTCCTACCGGTTTGGTTCCAGGTTCACCTACAACCTTATATGTCGGCTCCATAGTTTCTTTATCAATGGTACATGCCTCAATAGCACCGTCTGTAGCACGCATACCGCAGCTGATATCTCCACCCTCAAAGGCAGGACCTGCGGAACATGCACAGCTCATCATAAAATCGGAATTACCGAATACAAGCTCTCCGTTAGTACCAAGGTCGATAAACAGAGAAAATTCCGGTCTGTTCCAGATCATACTTACCAGTGTACCGGCAGTGATATCTCCACCTACATAGCTTCCGATATTCGGAGCCATGATAATATGTGCATCCGGATTGATCTCAATTCCCACATCCGATGCAAACAAGGAATTTGTTTTGAAAAACGTAGGAATATACGGTTCCATACGAAGTGGATCCGCATTGATCCCTGCAAACAGATGATTCATGGTTGTATTAGAAGCAACACACATCCGGTAGATCTGTTTCTCCGGAAAATGAATGCTTCTGCACATCTCATGGATCATCGGGTTAATGGTCTCTTTGATCACCGCATCCTGAAGTTTCTTCTTTCCGCCAGGTTTCTGAGATTCGATGATACGGTTGATAACATCCGCACCAAAACGGATCTGTCCGTTTCCGGAAGAACTCTTGGCCAGGATCTCTCCAGTTTCCATATTGATCAGGACTGCCGAAACGGTTGTGGTACCGATATCTACAGCAAGACCACCGATCACAACATCTTTCTTACTGTCAAAAATATCATAAACATACATGTCATTTGGTGCTGTACGAACCACGCACTTCACAGAAAATTTACTCTCACGAAGTACATCTGGAAGCTTCTTAAGCACCGCATACGGAATTCTGACACGCTTCAGGTTCATAAACTTCTGAAGTGCACGGGTCAGTCTTTCATTATCCGGCATGGTATCATCCAGTGATGGAATATCCATCTGAAGTTCCACAACATCAAGACTGTTTGTAAGTTCTATGCCAGCCATCTCAACTTCATGCTTGGCATTTTCAAAAATAGCGATTTCTTCTTTTGAGCTCAAATCAGCCACTTTCATTCGGCTCTTATATGCGGATGCAATATCCGGAACAAGAACCTCCACATCTGCACTGATCTTGCTCATACAGGCCAGACGCCAGCCTGCGCCATATTCTTCATCCGAAATATGAAGAGTTTTCTTTGAGTCCAGTTCTCCGCTTTTTAACTGTACCCGACATTTTCCACAGGCTCCGTTTCCGGAACATGGTGCATCGATAGCCACATTGGCACTACGAGCAACCTCCAGTAAATTATCCCCCGCATTGGCAAATGCTTCTACCGTACTGCCATTTTCAAAAGCAAAAGTCACCTTAAACATTCGGCAACCACCTTTCTCGCCTCGTAAAAGTTATTCGTCTTCCACCTGTGGCGTTGGGAGTTAGACTAAACTATATTAGTAAAAAAGAGGCTGAAGGCCGAAGCCCCCAGCCTCTGAAACAGCGCTCCTGTTTTGTTCACACGCCAAATTAGATCTCAAGGTAAGAATCTGCGTAAAGTGTGTTACCCTTGAATACGTCACAGGATTTGATTGTCTCCATAAGACGAAGGTCGTTAGGGTTAACGATTGCAGATGTAAGACCATTCATCATAGCCATAGCTACAAGAGCAGAGTCCATGATCGGACGGATATGTTTTGGCATACCGTTACTGTTGTTGGAAAGACCGCCAGTGGAGTTCAGACCCATCTCGGAGAACATCTTGATTGCCTCAAGAACTTCCATCTGTTTGTCCTGCATTCCTTTTACAACAAGGAAAAGCGGATCAAACCAGAGATCCTCTGCTTCCATACCAAGGCCAAGACCTCTCTCAAGCATGTTCTGGCAGTGCATCATACGCTCGTCATTGTCTGATGCAACCATACCGGAAGAGCAAAGTGCGATACAGATCGCATCGTTAGCTGCTGCAAGGTCGATATTGGAAATTCTGTCTCCAGCATCTGCAGAGTTTACGATCGGTTTACCTTTGCTTCTGTTGTATACGGAAATACCAGCCTCAATAGCTTTCTGGTTTGTAGTATCCAGAGCAAGCGGAACATTGTCAAACTCAGACTGAAGGAGCTGTACTGCCCATTTCATAAGGTCCTCGCCATCGTTCTCAGCAGGTCCGATATTTACGTCAAGATATGTAGCGCCTGCATCAAGCTGCTGTTTTGCTCTTTTGATGATCGGCTCAGGATCTCTCTCAGTAAATGCTTTATTTACTGCCGGTGCTGTTGTTGAAAGTCTCTCCCCAATTGTTACAAATTTTGCCATACTCGTGTTCTCCTTTACATATTAGTAGGATATGGCTGTGCAGCAAATCTGCACAGCCGTTTATAACTGCCGGCGATATTGCCGGACAGCTGATTTCTTAAACCTTAAGTTTATGCATCAAGGTCTTTTAAGAATTTCACAAGCTGTACTGCTTCTCTTGGTCCTACGATGATCTCCCATCCAGGAAGCTTAGCCTCAAGATCGCCCTTAAGAACTGCTACTTTACCAGGAATAACCAGTCTTCTGCATTTAACCTTCGGCTCAACATTCTCTTTGATATACTCGGAGATGCTGTTTCCGGAGAATTTACCTGCTGCCCAGGATGTAAGTACGGAAAGTCCGCCTGCATCATTGATCACCAGGTTAAGCGGAACACCGGAACGCTCCAGCTCGCCAGATACTACGAAATATGTAAGAGCAAAGTCTACTGTTGTTACAACGAGAGAATTCTCGTCTGCTCCGTTCAGAGGATAAATGCCCGGTTCTACCTTCATTGGCTTCTGCGGGTCTGTAAATACGTTCTGACGAAGACCGAACAGCGGAAGTGCCTCTGCATATGTCATCTGCTCCATAACGATGATAGAACCATATTTCATAGTAAACATGGAAGCAAGTGCTGCCTGTAAATGTTTGTCACCCTTCGCAAGTTTAACAAGGTTAACGATAGAAGGATAACCAAATGTTCTGTCCTGATTCTTAAGAGCTGCACGACGAACCTGTACAGTATTTGCAAAGGTCTCTTTGATGTCAGCTCCTGTTGTATCAAGTACGAGATTCTTGTTGCCAAGTTTCTCAATAGCTGCTGTAGTATCATATAATTCATTGATGTCCTTACCGGATACACCGAGAACTACGCCTGCATCTGTAGCAACCTTGCTCATTGCCTCGTAGTTGGAAGCGTTTGCTCCGTTAAGAACCGGTTTGCCGTCCTTACATACTTCAAGGGCAGCTTTTGCGATCTCAGGATCTGTACAGCCAAGGATCAGTGTTCTTCCAAGACCTTTAGCCTTCTCTACAAGTGCTGTAAATTTTGCAGCATCTGCATTCTCATCGCAGTTTACATACACAAGCTCTACATGCATTCTCTCACCGATACGATCATAGTCAACGTGTGGGATCTCTGCAAGTTTTGCTTCTACTTCTTCATCACTCATGCATGTGCAAAGTGATACGGCATATCTTGTTTTGCTTACAAATGTCTTCTCATGTCTGAAAAGAACAGTCTCTCCACCAAGTGTAAACTCTCCATCGCCTGTTCCGATCTTGATAGTTTTCATTGGCGGTGCAGTTGCCTCAGAAAGAGATGCTAATGCATCCTCGGACATATGAGGACACTGCTCAATTTTCATAGCGCCCTGTGCAACTTTCATAGAGAAAGCCATACATGTAGGGCATCCACATTCCTTACAGTTTTTCTTTGGTGTCAATTTAAAGATCTGAATACCATTCAGTGCCATAGCTCTTTATCCTCCTATTTATTACGCAAGTGCTTTGATCAGCTTGGAAATTGTCTTAACAGATTCCGGATGTCTTAAGATAACTGCATCAGAACCAGCTGCAAGATCAGCTGCTGCTGTCTCAACTTCCATGTCGATTCCACGCTCGTCCTGTGGTCCCCATGCCGGCATGTCTGCTTCAGAAGCCATTGCCTCTTTAACATTCCATGTCTCAGCGGATACAGGTGTAATAATAGGCATCTGCAGCATGTTATCATTCTGGCCTAAAGCGGCACCTTTGATACGGTCCATAGTGGATACTACGTACTCATATCCATAACCAACTGCTGCACTACCGATATTCATAACGATCTTCTTTGCATCTACACCAAGCTGTGTAGTAACAACGTTAAGCTGTTTAGCAAGGTTGATATCAACGGCAGACTCAGCGCCTACGATCTGATTGTAAGCAAGACCTGCTGCTGCACCGATTGCTTTGTAGTTCTCCTCTTTCTCGGAAAGGATCAGTGCATTTCTGCCCTGAAGAGCCTCTGCAACCTTCGGAAGGAGCTCTGCATCCTTCTCAACATTCTTGCAGCCCTCTACAACCAGTGGACAGTCAACTGCATCTGCAACTTCTTTAACAACTGCGATCAGCTCATCGATAGATTTGTTAACACCGTTCGGGTCGCCGCCCTCAAGAATAAGTGCAACAAAGTCAGCACCCTCCATAGCTGCAGCTTTCTTAGCAATGTCAGCCATTGTAGTAGCGCCTTCATAGTAAGCTTTGATACCTTCAGATACGCCCTCAAGACCCATATCAGAGATCTCTACACCGATCTTCGGGCAGTTCTCTGACTCTGCGTCAAAGGAATAAAATGGGAATGTACAATCCCCACCAATTGTCACAGTCTTATCTCCGCTTCCGATTGTGACAGCATTAATCTTTGCATTGAACTTTTGTGGTTTCTGATTAAACGGCATTTTTCGTTAGCCTCCTTAAAAATAATAATTAAAAACTACAGAGCTTCTTATATTATACTACATAGCACCAGTTATTGGCAAGATGCAGCACTACATTTCTGTTAAAAAATCAACAAACTTTTTAACAGTTTACAGGAGAAAGGATGTCCGCACATCCTTTCTCCCGGATAAATTACATCATCGGATCAAGTCCGAGAGCCGGATGTCCTTTTTCTGTAAGGAATGCAACCAGTGTCTCTGGATCTTCTGCGATCGTCTCATCACCGATCATGTCTGTAAAGTTATCGATTCCGTAAAGCTCTTTTGCAGTCTTATTAAGTCTGTCAGCTACGAATTCTTTCAGTTCTTTCGGCATCCATACGATACGCTCGATACCGCCCTCAGCCTTCATGAACTTCTTGGAGGAAATGAAATGTTTACCATGTCCCATGAATCCAGGTGTCTGAACTCCACCACCTGTCATGGATGCCATCTCAGGGAATGTCATTCCAAGTGGTGTCATGCCTGCATACTCACGGTTAGCAATAACAACACCGTTGGAGAATGGCTCGATACCACAGATACACTCGAAGCATCCGCAGGAAGTCATCGGATCCTGCATGATGGAGTACAGTGTAACGTGCTCCAGAGCACCCTGGGAGAATTTCTGAACTGCCTCATCAACGTCCTCATAAGAACCAAGATTCTCATCGATTGGACGCTCTTTTGTGATGATCTGGCAAGGACCAGCTGGGTCAAGCTGATGTGTAGCTTTTGCATCCAGCCATGAAACCGCACCGCAAAGACCAAGTCTCTCAGGTGTTACTACACATACGTGGCTTGGTGCGAATGCCTGGCAAAGGATACAGCTGTAATATACGTCAACAGACTCATCTGTCAGAGTATCAAGACGCTCATCACGTTTGTCAAAGATCGGAATCGCAACCTCATGACGGATTCTTGTACACTCAGCAGGATCTGTATAGATAACAACCTCACATTTATCAACAACTGCATCGAACTCATTTTTAACAGATGCATAAAGAACTTCACCGATATGTTTGATTCTGAATCCTGCATTAAATGCGTCAATGCTGATACGGATACGCTGCATATCACGCTGTCCTGTATGGTATACACCCTCGATACAGTTGATGTAGTTGTGGAATTTACGCTCGATAACCGGCTCAAAGTCAGGCTGCATATTCTTACCTGCAACTTTAACAACATATGCAATGCTGTTCTTGCTGCCGAATTCCATCTCATCTACTTCAGGTCCGATTACTGTGATCTTGTGATCCTCGATCTCAGAAGCATCGCAGGTATGTACAAGCTCTGCACAGTCTACACGGGAGCCATCGAACTCAACCTGCATATCTTTACGACGGATGATCTCACCCTCGAATGCAGATGCGAAAGCAACCGGAATATCAATATTTGTGATCTTGATCTTAATATCACGCGCCTCAAGAGAAGTAGCGTTAAATTTGCTTACGTCCTCCTGAACGATAAGGCTCTTCGGTACACGGAAGATATTCTCTGTCTCATTTGTAACAACCGGGAATCCAAGTGCGATAGCGCCTGCACCGCATGCTACGATCACATCATCCAGAGGTTTGAATGCGTTAACAAATGCCGGTACACGATCCATTGTGTATTTCATAAGTGTTCCTGCATCTCCAGGTGTTACGTTACCGAAGATCAGAGCTGCACGGATCGCAACGGAAACTACATGAACAACAGATGTAACATCTTTTCCAAGAGGAATAACACGAACGTTGGCACCTGTCTTCATTCCGGCTTCTGCAACCTGATCAATGATTCCGCCAACAAGTGTTACCAGGATACCCTGTGCCTGATAGCTCTTTACAAGAGCAACACCCTCTTCTGTAGTAGGAGCAGCACCAAGGATAACAGCAACGCCTGGGATATCGCCTGTTACAAGCGGTACACCGAGCTCACGGATAACAGCATCACCAAGATGTCCATAGCATGGCTCTTCGTAAGGAGTTGCTCCGTCGATATATTTCAGAACCTCGATGAACTCTGCGCAGAGTGCTGTAGCAACACCGGACATGAATGCATCGTTCAGTCTTTTCTCTCTTGTCATAAGTGTTTTTACAACGCCAAGAGCTTCTTTTAATTCTTTTAATGTTGTAACTTTTGTTCCTGTTACAGCATAGTAGCAAGGAAGGCTGTAAGCGGTATTCGGGAAGCTGACAGCTTTGTCTTCGCCATACTGAGCGATCGCGCCGTCAATAGCACCCTCTGTTAAACCATATACAGCATCGTTTCCGCCGAATACTCTATCAAATAAAGTCACTGTAATACCTCCTATTTTTACAGAATTGAATTCTGATCAATTTTGTCTTTGATTTTTCTGATTTCAGCTGTTACAGTTTCACTGAAATCGTAGGGAGATTTTCCCTGACGATCAGCATCTATAACTTCTGTATTGTAGTGGATCATTCCAAGCAGATCCTCTGCCGGGATCTTACTCCGGATAAATTCCTCATCCTCCGGATTTCTTACCTTATTGGCCACGACCTTAACCTGAGAAACTCCCAGATCCTTTGCAAGACGTTTAACATTCTTATATGTCTGTACACTTCTTGCCCCTGGTTCGATCACTACAATAAATTCATCCATGCTCTCCGTGGTGCCCCGGCCCAGATGTTCCAGGCCGGCCTCCATATCCATGATCACCACATCATCTCTGTGGATCACAAGGTTATTGATCACTCTTTTAAGCATCACATGTTCAGGACAGACGCATCCGCCTCCACCTGTTTCCACAGTTCCAAGGACAAGCAGCTTTACGCCATTACAGGTTTTTCCATAAGTATCCGGAATATCGTCTACCTTTGGGTTCAGTTTATAAAACTGATTCTGGCTGTTGGCTCCGGTGCGTTCTTCTATGAGCTTACGCATTTTTGAGATTGGAACAATAGAATCCAAGGTTTCCTCGTCAAATCCAAGGGCAAGACCCAGGTTCGCATCCGGATCCACATCCGCCGCAAGGACTTTTTTTCCCTCATCTGCGTATAGTCTTGCAAGTGTTGCTGCGAAAGTTGTCTTTCCTACTCCGCCTTTACCGGTTACTGCTATTTTCATTTTACGTCTTCCACCTTTTATAACATTTTAAAGATCGCAACGGATTAGATTCCTAATGCTGTTCTCTTCTCTTCAATTCTCTCGATCATAAGATCAACTAATTTCTCGATGTCTGTCTCTACTGTGTAAGCAGCACCTGTCCATTTTCTTGTTCCCTCTGTAAGAAGCTCGCACATTTCTGAAGAACCGGAAACATATGGATCAACGCCAAGGAATGTATCAATACCAGTACCAACTACGTAGTTACCGATGGATACAGCTTTTTCAGACATCCACTCAGGAGCACATCCTACTACAGGAAGCTGATTGATCTGAAGTCCTGCATCTTTTGCAAGTTCAGCAGCCAGGATCATCATACGGGAGATATCTACGCAGGATCCCATATGAAGTACTGGTGGGATATCAGCCAGCTCACAGACACGTTTCAGACCTGCACCGCAGAGATCTCTTGCGGATTTGTCCATCAGACCAGCTTTAGCAGCTGCCTGTGCGGAACATCCGGAAGCGATGATAATGATATCATTTGCGATACACTTCTTCATCAGTTCGATATGTGCATAGTCAGGACGGATCTTAGGATTGTTACATCCAACCATAGCAACAGCACCACGGATAACACCGGAAGTGATGCACTCAAGTAATGGTTTGGTTGTTCCTGTTACGTCAACCTGAGAGTTTGTAACACCATCAAGAACTTTGACGATTGCTTCTACTGAGTAACCAACAGTAGCTTTCTGTTTCAGCTGCGGGATATGTACAAGCTCAGGTTTTCTGTTCTTGAAGTTATCGATAGCCATCTTAACGATTGCTTTTGCATTTTCTCCTGCTGTCTCAGCGTTGAATCTGATAAATTCAGAATCCGGCATCTGAGCGATCGGAGAAGTTGTAACAAATTTAGTATGGAAACATTTGCTCAGAGGTCCTAATGCAGGGAAGATACACTGAACATCAACTACGATCGCCTCGCAGGCACCTGTCAGTACTACGTTCTCCTGCTGCAGGAAGTTACCAGCCATCGGAACACCACGACGCATAGCTACCTCGTTAGAAGTACAGCACACACCGGAAACGGTGATTCCTTTTGCTCCTACAGATTTTGCATAATCGATCATTTCTTTGCTGTCTGCATACTCACAGATCATCTCAGAAAGACTCGGATCATGTCCGTGTACAACAATGTTTACGTTCTCTTCAACCATTACTCCAAGGTTAGCCTCTGTATCAAGTGGCTTCGGAGTTCCGAATAATACATCAGAGAACTCTGTTCCCATCATGGAACCGCCCCATCCATCAGCCATACCGCAGCGAATAGACTGTTTTACAAGTGCTTCCGGAAGAGATGAACATCCCATATGAGACATATGCAGGGAGCTTGCAACCTCACGGTCGATAGCACGTGGTGCGATTTCGTTCTCGATCAGTTTTTCTTTTTGTCCTGCAGGCATTCTGTCAAGGAATCTCTGATATCCGAACGGTTTACCATATTCCATAAGACCGATCTCAGCCATCTCATGAGCCAGATCATAGATATCCTTGCCTTCTGTTTCCACGCCCCACTCTTTGGCGATGCGAAGCAGTTTCTCAGGATCTTTTACCTGATAATTTCCGCCCTCTTTTGCACAGTACAGTGTATGGCAGATCTCACGACCATGATCGGAGTGAGTAGCTGCACCACCGGCTGTAAATTTAAGGAAGTTTCTTCCTACGATACCATGAGCATCACATCCACAGATTCCTCTCGGAGCCTTCGGTGTAATACGACACGGTCCCATTGCACAGATACGGCAGCAGATACCCTGCTCACCGAATTTACAGTGCGGAGTCTGGTTCTTTGCACGGATCTGCCATGCATCTGCTCCTACCTTTGCACCTGTCTCGAGAAGACGGGCTGTAGCGGCTTCAAATTCCTCCACTGTAGTTAATTTGAATTCACTCATTATAGACCTCCTTTAATAGCACATCTATTTTTATTTTTCTTTTTATAATAAGCCCAGGGCAGGAACCCATCCCCACCCATGGGTTATTTTCTTTTTTAAAAAAAGGTTTATATTTCGTTATAAACCTAATTTATCAAAAATTTCAAAAGCTGCTTTTCTCATCGGATTATCCTCAGGAAGAGTAACGGTTGGTTTACCATCGCAGTCATATTCATAAACTGCCTCATCCTGTGGTACCACACCGATCAGATCGAGTCCCTGATTCCGGATTTCCTCAAGGATTCCTGAATTCAGTTCTGCTTTTGGCGCGCGATTGATAATAAGACCTACTCTGGAAGGCTTCATATCGCATTCCTTAATAAGTTCTGCGATCCTGCCAACTGCCTGAACGCCTCTTCTGGAGCAGTCACTTACAAGAATTGCTGTCTCCATGCTCGGAAGGATTCCTCTGCTGATATGTTCCATTCCAGCTTCGTTATCCACAACAATATACGGATAATTTTTCTGGTATTTGGCAAGCTGTGCCTGAAGCAGACCATTTACAAAGCAATAGCAGCCTTTTCCCTGGGTTCTTCCCATTACAAGAAGATCATAATCATCTTCCTCTGCAAGAGCATCCTCAAAACGTACCTCCGCATAATCTGCCTTGGACATTCCTTTGGGGATCGGGCTTTTCTCTGTCATCTCAGCATGTGCGATCTCCTCGCGGACATCGCCAAGAGTCGTATCTACTTCTACGCCAAGAACCTCATTCAGATTTGAATTGGCATCTGCATCTACAGCCAGTACAGGTCCTTTTTTCTTTTCGCAGAGATACTGGATCAGCATTCCGCATAATGTAGTTTTTCCAACGCCGCCTTTTCCGGCGACTGCAATAACATGTGCCATAAAACGGGCACCTCCTGATTTTATATCTGTTATGCCGGCGCATAAGGGAGGTGCCTGATACTGTTCTGACACCTCCGCATCGTGCCGGAATTCTTATTTATTTCGTTGATGATTAGATAAGTGTACGAAGTCCGGATCTGTCAATGATCTCGGATACATCTTTCCATTTGTTTAATGCATAAAGATGGATACCGTCAACACCAAGAGCGCGATACTCATCGATCTGTCTGATGGTGTATTCGATTCCTTCTTCTTTGAATCGTTTAACCTTGTCCTCATAGAACATGTCAAATGGTTTACCATCAGCATCTTTAGCGTTAAACGGATTCGGGAACAGCCAGTTTCTGGAGATCAGCCTGCAAAGCTCACTGTCCATTACACAGCCATTACGTGAAAGAGCCATATTAATGGTAGCTGCCTGATCCAGGATTGGCATTACACCAACATCTACAGGCATTGTCACTCCAGCCTCGCGGATAGCGTCCAACCAGTATTTAAACTGTTCCATATCCCAGCAGAGCTGGGTCATGATATAATCAGCACCATTGTCCTGTTTCTGTCTCAAAACAGCAATATCAGCATCCAAGCTTCTGCATGCGATATGGCCTTCCGGTGAACCGGCTACTGCGATCTCGAACTTATCGCCAAATTCATCACGGACAAATTTAACAAGGTCTGTCGCATAATTGAAGTCTCCACAGGTTGTTGTCTCACCAAGTGGAATATCTCCGCGAAGTGCCAGCATATGGTCAACACCATCTGCCAGATACTGTTCCAACTGCTGTCTGATTCCTTCTTTTGTGTTCTTGATCACTGTGAAGTGTGTTACAGGAACAGTTCCTGCATTCCTGATCATCTGGCATACTTCCCTGTTGGCACCGACATTTCCGCCGCCGGCACCGTATGTACAGGAAATATACTCCGGTCTATACTTCATGAGATGTTCAATGGTTCCCGGCAGGTTTGCCATACCTTTTTCTGTCTTTGGCGGAAAAAGTTCAAAGGAAAGCAGCATTTTTTCTCTCATTGCTTCAGATAATTTCATTGATCGTCCTCCACGTATTTGTATCAGTTACACTGCAGTTTCACGATGCTGTTTGCAAGATCCACCATAAGGATACTGCCTTCTACCACGCGCTCATCTCCCATGATATCTCGAAGGATCAATTTATTTCCGTCCACATCGATCCGGCTTACATTCTTAAAGATCACAGAATTATCTTCTTCCTTATATACTGTTGCAAGACACATAATCATTCCTCCAAATAAGTGGCATCATTTAACCACTATGCTGTCAAAACTATTCTGTCGGTTTTTATTTCAACTCTTCCTTAACAAGTGTAAGGGCAAGTCCAAGTCTCATATTGCCTTTCTGAAAATCTGCAACTGCCTCTTTGATCGTCTTCGCAGCTGCATCCATGTTAAGCTTCTTAAGATTGTCAGCCATCTGATCAAGTTCTGCGGCATGATGCTCGTTATGCTGCAACATGTAGGTAAGAAGTGCTACAGTCTCATTCTTGCAGTCACCGTTCTCGCAGGAACCGCAGTGTCCATCACCGTGTGTATGACAATGGTTATCTCCTTCCGCATGGCTGTGTGTATGGCTGTGAGTCACACCGTCCTCATGGGTGTGCTCATGTGTATGTTCATGGCTGTCTGCATGTCCATGCTGAACAAGATTGCCATTCTCATCTTTGATTAAATGCATAAATACCCCTTTCCTGTATCCGCCGGGCGGACACTCTCATGACAAGAATTTATCAATTAAATTTATTATACATCTTTTCACTGTTATTATCAAGAAAATAATTATAAAATATAGCCAAAATTATATGCTGTTTTTCCTATTTTTCCAAAAACTTTGACAGTAAATTAACTCGATTGTTTCATTTTTAACGAAGTTAGTCTCTTCAAACCACAACTTATTACCCAGTCTGCGCGTCTGTCCAACTCTAAGCTTTATCACTTTTGTAATATAATTGATGTGATTCTTTCATATTTTTGTGCTATAATAGCAAAAGCATGGAAAGCAGAACATACAAGGAGGAATTATTTTGAAAGAAACTGTTTTTCTGAACAACGACAGAGAAATGCCTCTTCTGGGGCTTGGCGTATACAAGTTGCCCGATGACGTACAGGCCGAAGCAGCAGTCACTTCTGCTATTTCCGCCGGCTACCGCATGATCGATACCGCTTCTGTTTATAAAAATGAAGAAAGCGTTGGCCGTGCCATTGCCAAATGCGGAGTTCCCAGAAAGGATCTTTTCATCACCAGCAAGATCTGGAACAATGCGCAGCGTCTCGGCGATGTCCAGGGAGCTTTTTCCCGTAGTCTCGACCGTCTGAAAGTCAGTTATGTAGATCTCTATCTGATACACTGGCCGGTTCCCGGCTGCTATTTGAGCACCTGGAAAGAGCTGGAATCCATTCTGGAATCTGGACGTGCTTTAAGTATCGGCGTCAGTAATTTTGATATCCGGCATCTGGAAGAGCTTCGTAAGATATCCGGGGTTATTCCTGCTGTAAACCAGATCGAGTGCCATCCTTTGTGTTACCCTGCTGAACTGATTGAATACTGCAAGGCTTTCGGTATTCAGGTACAGGCTTATGCTCCTCTGGCAAGAGGTGCATATTTTGATAATGATGTAATGTGTGTTCTGGGGACCAAATATGCCAGGACTCCTGCACAGATCGGGCTTCGCTGGGCAATACAGAAGGGAATTTCTGTCATTCCGAAATCCATCAACCCGGAACGAATCCGCAGCAATGGAAACATCTTTGACTTCAATATCGAGGATGAAGATATGGCGATCATCGATACACTGAACGAAGATCTGCATACTTCTCATGTTCCAGAAGATCTCCGTGATATTCAATTTTAATTTCCATAATAATGCAAAAAAGATATCTGTCAGATCATAAGTAATCTTCTGGCAGATATCTTTTTATTTTTTCTTTTCAGTTGATACGGCGATCCTGTTATTCCCAGCTTAGCATTTCACATATCGGAAACCCGGAAATATTTAACTGATCCGCTCACGCATTTTCCCACGGGAGCATGGGCGTTTCCACTTTTTTATCACGCAGCATCAGGTCCATTACTGCTTCCGCTGCTGATTTTCCTTCAAACAGTACGCGGTTCACTTCCGTTATGATAGGCATCTCCACCTCATATTTCTCCGCAAGCTCTCTTGCAGCTCTTGCAGAATAAACACCTTCCACAACCATCTGCACTTCTTTCATAGCTTCTTCCATCGTATATCCCTGGCCGATCAGATATCCGGCCTTTCGATTACGGCTATGCTTACTTGCACAAGTCACGATCAGGTCGCCGATCCCGGACAGGCCGTAAAAGGTTTCCATCTGCGCCCCCATTTTTTTACCAAGTCTTCCTATTTCCGTGATTCCCCTGGTGATCAGTGCCGCCTTGGTATTATCTCCATATCCAAGGCCGTCGGCAGTACCTGCTGCCAGTGCGATTACATTTTTCAGTGCTCCGCCAAGTTCCACCCCAAGGATATCCGGTGTTGTATACACGCGGAACACAGGGCTCATAAAAATGCTCTGAAGGTATTCCGCAGTTTCCTGTGTATGTGCGCTGATCACACAGGTTGTAGGAAGTCCGCGTCCTACTTCTTCCGCGTGGCTTGGACCGGAAAGTACAGCTACATTACCCTGCGGGATTTCTTCTTCAATCACCTCGCTGAGTGTTTTCAGTGTCTTTTCCTCAATACCTTTTGCAACATTGACGATCTTCTGGTCCCTGCACACAAACGATGCCATCTTGTGTGCAGTACTCCGGATATACGGGGAAGCTACTGCCAGAACTGTTACATCCACATCCTTAAGCGCACGCTCCAGATCTGTCAGGACATCGATTTCATCCGGAAGCCGTACCCCCGGAAGCCTGTCAGGATTTTCTCTTTTTTCCCGGAGTTTTCGGGCATTCTCCGGTCTTGCTGACCAAAGAAGGACTTCATGGCCATTATTATGCAACAGGAGTGCCAGGGCTAATCCCCAGCTCCCCGAACCCAGTACGCTGATTTTTGCCATAAATCTTACCTCTTATTTTTTATTCTTACTGCTTAAAAACACCTTATTCTCTGTTCCATGAAACAGTCTTACAATGTTTGCCCTGTGTCTGTAGAACGCCATTGCTGTAAGAACTGCCATCACGATATAAAGCTCAACAGTATGCGCCTGATCCATCCCATATTTTCCCATATGTCCAAAAACCAGGACCAGGATAAAAGCCACCGCATATGCACTGAGAGAGCAAAGCGATACATAATGAGTTGTAAAGAACAGTGCAAAAAAGACAACTGCACATACAATAAATATCCGCCAGTCAAAAGCAATGATCATGCCTACAGAAGCAGCAATTCCCTTTCCACCGCGAAATTCCATAGAAATCGGAAAATTGTGGCCGAGGATACATCCCAATGCTGCATAAAGGGTAAGAAGCGGAAGGATACCATTCATGGAATTTCCATAAACCATTCTCACGATCACAATAGCCAGTACACACTTCAGGCAGTCTCCCAGCAGGGTGATCGCTCCCGCTTTCTTTCCAAAGGTCCGGAAGGCATTCGTAGTACCCGCATTCCCGCTGCCATGATCTCTGATATCTGTCTTGTGGACTTTTCCAATAATATAGCCTGTCTGAAAAAGCCCGCATACATAACCGATAACAAGACAAATAATACGTTCCATACTTTTATTCCTTTTCCCCGCGCTCGCGGATGATAAATTTCAGGGAAGTTCCGGAAAATCCAAATGCATCCCTGATCTTGTTCTCCAGATATCTTACATAGGAAAAATGCATCAGTTCCTTGTCATTGACAAAGATAACAAATGTCGGCGGTTTTACCGCAACCTGTGTCATATAGAAGATCTTCAGTCTTCTTCCTCTGTCAGACGGCGGCTGCTGAAGAGCGACTGCCTCAGAAAGGATCTCATTAAGAACACCTGTCTGGATACGAAGTGTCTGATTTTCGATAACTGTATCGATATTTTCGAAAAGCTTTGGAAGTCTCTGACCTGTTTTTGCAGAGATAAAGATGATCTGTGCATATGGCATAAAGGAAAGGATCTGACGGATCTTTTCCGTATGCTTGTAGATGGTCTTGTCATTTTTCTCAATGGCATCCCATTTATTTACCGCTACGATGATACCCTTTCCTCTGTCATGAGCGATTCCCGCGATCTTAGCATCCTGCTCGGTAACGCCCTCGGAGGCATCGATCACAACTACAACCACATCTGCACGCTCTACAGCTGTCACAGTACGGATAACACTATAGCGCTCGATCTCTTCTTTTACCTTACCCTTGCGTCGAAGTCCTGCAGTATCGATAAAAATATAATCTTTTTTGTTCCAGGTAACCTTTGTGTCTATAGCATCACGTGTGGTTCCTGCAATATTGGATACGATCACACGCTCCTCTCCAAGAAGCTTGTTGATCAGAGAAGATTTTCCCACGTTCGGCTTTCCTACAATGGCGATCTTCGGAATATCATCCTGATTTTCCTCTTCACTCTTATCCGGGAACTCTTTGATCACCTCATCCAGCATATCTCCAAGGCCTTGTCTGTTAGCTGCGGAAATCGGGATCGGTTCTCCGATTCCAAGATTATAAAACTCATATACGTCCATCATATATTTCTGGTGGCTGTCTACCTTGTTAACTACAAGACGTACCGGCTTGCCGCTGCGGCGGAGCATATCTGCCACCTTGGCATCGGAATCCACAAGACCCTGGCGGACATCTGTGATAAAAATGATCACGTCTGCCGTATCAATGGCGATCTGTGCCTGCTCTCTCATTCTGGAGAGGATGATATCGCTGCTGTCCGGCTCGATTCCGCCTGTATCGATCAGAGTAAATGTCCTGTCAAGCCATGTGACATCTGCATAAATCCTGTCACGGGTTACTCCTGGTGTATCCTTTACTATGGAAATATTGTCACCTGCCAGAGCGTTAAACAGAGTGGATTTGCCTACATTAGGCCTTCCCACTATCGCTACTACTGGTTTGCTCATAAATCTGTCTCCTTCTTGTTTGTTTATGTTCCGGAGGGTAGATCACGGCTTCCACCAGATCACGTCCTCCTGTGTCTACGATTACAATTTCTGTGTTCAGTGCTTCCGAAAGCTCTTCCAGTGTCATGTCATCCAGAAAAATCTCCTCATCACCTTTCAGCATGCTGCACGGGATCAGAATCTTCTCTCCAAGGTCAAGACCGGAAAGCTGCTCTTTCAGATCCTGCCCGGTGATCAGGCCGGACACTGTGATCTTTTCACCGAAAAAACGATTCTCGATGGTTGTGACCGGAATCTGCACATTGGGATATTTCTTCTGGATCTCTTTAATATAGCGTGCGATAAAAGGCGCTGCCAGTTTTCCTGTGGCGATCCTGCCTGTCACCTTACGGTCGTCACCGGAAAGCCCCTCCAGCGTTTCTTTTACTTCCGTTTCCAGAAGTCTGAGCATTCCCACGCCATTCTCAAGCTGCAGATATCCATCATATTCATCCTCACAGGGAAGCTCCCTGTCTGCCAGAATATACCATTCGTCTGAAGCATGGATAAAATGGATCCCATATTTCTCCATCATGATCTTCTGCCAGCGTTCGATCTGCCCCAGGACTTTTTCAGCATCTTCCTTATTAAAAGGTTCCAGAGGATAGAGACCTTCTCTGTATTTGGTAAGTCCTACCGGTACAACAGAAACGCTCTGAAGGACCGGCGCATAAGCGGAAAGCTTTTCGAGGCTGTATTCCAGCTCGTCTCCGTCATTGACACCCTTACACAGTACAATCTGTCCATTCATGGTGATTCCTGCATTGTACAGCATATCCACCTTATCCAGAGCCTTTCCTGCAAAACGGTTATGCAGCATTTTACACCTGAGTTCCGGATTCATTGCCTGGAACGAAATGTTGATCGGTTCCAGATGATAGCGGATCACACGCTCAATATCCTTCTCGCTCATATTGGTAAGCGTAACATAATTTCCCTGAAGAAAGGAAAGCCTGGAATCATCATCCTTAAAATACAGCGTCTCACGCATACCCGGCGGCATCTGGTCAATAAAACAGAACATACACTTATTTGAACAGGAGCGATAGTCATCCATCAGTCCTCCGTTCTCAAATTCTATTCCAAGGTCTTCCTCATATTCCTTCTCTACCTCCAGTTCCCACTCTTCGCCATCAGGCTTCTCTATCAGAAGCACCACGAGCTCTTCATTCATGAGATACCGGTAATCGAAGACATCTTCCACAGGCTGTCCGTTTACAGACACAAGTCTGTCTCCCGGCTCCAGCCCCAGCTCCTCGGCAATACTGTCGGGCAGCACCCTGGAAATCATATGCTTTCTTAATTTCATCATTATCTCCCTTTTCTATCCCGTATATAATAACAACTTTGCTCTTAAAAATCAACACTTTGAGAAAACACCTTGACTGACACGTGGGTCTGATGTTATAAATAGACTGAGAATTTTTAATGACATACACTTAGGAGGAATATTATGCCAAACATAGAATTGCTGGAAAAGTCTATGCCTGTTGCCCCGATCCGAATCGCCGCACTTGCCGGATGCCGCGAACTGGCCGAGGAGGTTGACAAAAAGCTGGTTAAATTCCGTAAAGAACTTGTAGCCGCAAAAAAATCCACCATCATCCCACAGGGATATGCAGAAAAATCTTTCCTTGTAGATTGCGAATGCCCACGTTTCGGAACCGGTGAGGGTAAGGGTTACATCAAGGAATCTGTCCGCGGAACAGACCTTTATATCATGGTAGATGTGACCAATTACAGCCTTACTTACAGCGTATGCGGTCATGAGAACCACATGTCTCCGGATGACCATTACCAGGATCTGAAGAGAATCATCTCCGCAGCCACCGGTAAAGCACACCGTATCAACGTTATCATGCCATTCCTTTACGAGGGACGTCAGCACAGACGCACCAAGAGAGAATCTCTTGACTGTGCACTTGCACTTCGCGAGTTAAGTGCCATGGGTGTTTCCAACATCATTACTTTTGATGCTCATGACCCACGTGTACAGAACTCTATTCCGCTGAAGGGCTTTGATAACTTTTTCCCCACATACCAGTTCCTGAAAGCACTGGTCAAAAATGTCCCTGATTTCAAGCTTGACAATGATCATCTCATGATCATCAGCCCGGATGAAGGTGCCATGTCCCGTGCTGTATACTTCTCCAATATCCTTGGAGTCGATATGGGTATGTTCTACAAACGCCGTGATTACTCCACCGTTGTCAACGGAAAGAACCCGATCGTTGCTCACGAATTCCTCGGAGATTCCGTAGAGGGCAAAGACGTTGTCATCATCGACGATATGATCTCTTCCGGAGAAAGCATGCTGGATGTTGCCCGTCAGCTCAAAGAGCGTAAAGCCGGACGTGTATTCGTCTGCACAACCTACGGTCTGTTTACAGATGGCGTAGCCAAATTTGATGAATATTACGAAAAAGGCTGGCTGGACAGAGTCATCACAACCAACCTTAACTATCGTATTCCTGAGCTTCTTGACCGTCCATACTATATCGAAGCAAATATGAGCAAATATCTTGCAAGTATCATCGATATCATCAATCATGATGTATCTGTCGAGAAGGTTCGTTCCAGCAACGAAAAGATCATGGATCTCATGAAAAAAGTCAACGAACAGTAATAAATGCTCCCAGGTTTCCACGTTTCCCGTGAGAAGCCCTGTGTGAGTAAAGAAAGAGCGGATTACAGCAGGTGCAGATGCCCGGCATTGAGATCCGCTCTTCTTTTATGCCTGCATCCAGAAAGATCCTTCGGTTCGCCTCCCACAGATTCAGCTGGTATTTCCCATCTGGTTTTCTGTAAAAAAGCACATCCCAGTATTTTTCTTCAAACGCCTCTCTAAACTGATCGATCACATCTTCACTAACTTCATAGCAATCCTGACAGATAGAAGGACCAATGGCTGCATAAAGCTCTGAAGGATTTGTCTGAAATTCCTCAGTCATCTTCTCCACCGTCACTTTTCCGATCTTTCCTACAGTACCTCTCCAGCCGGAATGAGATAATCCCACAGCTCTATGTACCGGATCTATAAAGAAAAGTGGTACACAGTCCGCATAAAACGTTGCCAGCACCAGTCCCGGCACATTGGTGATCATTCCATCCACATCTGTATAAGGTCTTGGTTTTGTGATCCCATTTCCTCTGTCTTCTTCCGTGACCACACGTACATTGGTGGTGTGTGTCTGATCAGAGGTTACGATATCTTCCATGGAAAATCCCATAGCAGCAGAAAGTCTGCGGTAATTTTCCCGCACCGCAGACTCTTCATCCCCTCTTGTGAAGCTTAAGTTCATAGATTCATAAATCCCCTGGCTTACTCCTCCCAGGCGGGTACTGAAGCCATGTACGATCCCGGGAAGTTTCTCAAAAGCAGGATATGTAAGCCAGGTAACCTTGTTCTTCTGATTTACATTCATTAGCTGTTTATCTTTATACCATTTTATTTTCATCTTATGTGACCAGTCCTTTCAACTGCAAAAATCAAAAGCATTTTTTATCCAGTGGATGTTCTCTCCATCAATTCCTACTACGTCAAAACGGCAGGGAGGCAGCTCCCGGTATCCATGTGCAATCAGATAAAACATTGCCACTTTGCTGATGATCCTCTGTTTTTCTCTCCCTACCGCTGAAAAAGGACTTCCACTCTTTCCGTTCTTTCTGTATTTCACTTCAATAAACACCAGATATCTTCCATCCTGCGCAACAAGATCGATCTCACCACTTCGGCAACGAAAATTTCTTTCCTTGATCTGCAGCCCCTTTTCTTGCAGGAACGCTGCAGCAATTCCTTCATAATAGCTGCCCTTCTGTCTTCTATTTTCCTTCAGATAAACAAAACCTTTCTGTTTTTGATGTCGGTATCTTAAGTATTTTTATACAAAATGTGTGATAAACGTTTTTCTATGTATCGGACTTGGTCCATATTTCTTCAGTGCTTCAATATGCGCTGCAGAACCATATCCTTTATTGGAGGCAAATCCGTATTCCGGAAGAACCTTATCATATTCTTCCATCATCCGGTCTCTGGTCACTTTGGCAACAATACTTGCTGCCGCAATGGATACACTTTTTGCATCACCTTTGATGATGGGTACCTGCGGAATCTGGATTTCCGGTATGGTAACCGCATCGTTCAAAAGCAGCTGTGGCTGTGCAGAAAGCCTGCTCACTGCCTGGCGCATTGCCTCATAGGTTGCCTGCAGGATATTGATCTCATCAATCCTCTCCGGACTTGCCATTCCAATTCCAACAGAAACTGCTCCCTCCAGGATCACATCGTACAATTCTTCTCTCTTCTTAGCTGTAAGCTTTTTAGAATCATTCAGCCATAAAATATCGCAGTCTTTCGGAAGGATCACCGCACAGGCGACTACCGGTCCGGCAAGAGGGCCTCTTCCCACCTCATCGATCCCGCAAAGATATCCAAGATGCTCATATTCATGTTCATATTTCTTCATGCTCTCTGTACGTACACGCTCATCCTCCAGAGCCTGAAGCTTTTTGTGATACTGCTGGATCAGTTTCTGTACACCGCTTCTCTCATCATTTTCATAATGACGAAAAAGGGCGTTATATTCGCCCTCCTTCGCTGACGCAAAACGCGCCTTGATATCTTTCATTGTTTCCATTACGCTTCCTCCGGTCCTTTTGGAAACTCCAGAGTCACTTTTCCCAGTTTTCCGGAACGAAATTCTTCCAGCAAAAGGCGGGATGCTTTCTCATAATCAAGCTCTTCGCCCTTTTTCAGACATCCTCTTGCTTTCGCAACTGCAGTAAGGATATCCAGCGGTTTCAGCTCTTCTTCTACATTGTATCTCTCTCTGATCGCTGCCGGATAAAACTCCTGCAGATATCCGATCAGACCCAGGGCAAGTTCTTCGATGTTCAGAATATCGTCCTTGATCGAACCGATATAGGCAAGACGCATTCCAACTTCCTGATCTTCAAATTTCGGCCAGAGAATTCCAGGGGTATCCAGAAGCTCCACACTTTTATTCAGACGTATCCACTGTTTTCCTTTTGTAACTCCTGGTTTATTACCGGTCTTGGCACAGGCTTTTCCTGCAAAGGTATTGATAAATGTTGATTTTCCAACATTAGGGATTCCTGCAACCATCGCACGTACCGGACGGTTTTTGATTCCTCGTCTCCGGTCTCTCTCTGTCTTTTCCTTACATGCCTCTGTGATTGCCGCAGAAACGGCCTTCATAGATCCCTTATTGCGGGAATCAATACTTACCGCATAGATTCCTTTTTCTTTGAAATATTCCATCCAGGCACGGTTCTGTCTCTCATCGGCAAGATCTGCTTTGTTGAGAAGGATCATACGCGCCTTGTTTTTTCCCAGCTCATCAATATCCGGATTTCGGCTGGAAAGAGGAACTCTTGCATCTACAAGCTCAATGATCAGATCGATCAGCTTGATATCTTCCTGCATCTGACGCTTCGCCTTCGTCATATGGCCTGGATACCACTGTACGTTCATAATTCACCTCATTTATCTATACTTTAATCTGTTTACTTTAATCTATTTTATAAAACCTATTTTATTTTTCGGAGAAACTGTAAACCAAACTTTCCCGACAATGTACTTCTTACTGATATTTCCGATATCGCTGAAGCGGCTGTCCTCACTGTTATTGCGATTATCACCAAGGACAAAATATTCCCCGCTTTCCAGAGTTATAGCACTATTTGCAAGTCCTCCATCTGTCATATCCTGATAAGCTCCGTTTTCTTCATAAACCTTGCCGTTGATATAGATCTTCCCGTCTTTAACCTGAACAGTCTCCCCGGGAAGTCCGATCACACGTCGGATATGCAGGGCTGCCGAGTCACTGGCGCTTGTTTTAAAAACGATCACATCTCCACGTTTTGGTGAACTGATCTTATATAAAGCCCTGTTTACAAAAAACTTTTCACTTACAGAATACGTGGGTTCCATGGCACTTTCCTGCAATGTCACAGTCTGAAATGCAGAGATCGCAACCAGCACAGCAAAAACCAGGGTCACAATAATTTCAAACACCCATTTCACGATTCCTCTTGTCCTGTCATCACGAAGCTTCTCCCTTGCTTCGGAAACAGCTCTGTTTTCCTTCAGATTTTCGATATTAATCTTCTTATTTAATCCCATATTCTATCCCCTGTATGTGTCTTTACACGCATACGCACTGATGTAAAAAGAGGGACAATAGCAAATGTTATTGTCCCTGCCTCTTTACTTATGAAATTATTTTACAAGCTCTTTAACCTTAGCTGCTTTACCTACACGATCTCTCAGGTAGTTCAGTTTCGCACGGCGTACTTTACCATGACGGATAACCTCAACCTTAACTACATGTGGGGAATGAAGCGGCCATGTTTTCTCAACACCAACACCGTTGGAGCTCTTTCTTACTGTGAAAGTCTCTCTTGTGCTTCCACCCTGTCTCTTAAGTACTGTACCCTCGAAGATCTGAACACGCTCACGTGTTCCCTCTTTGATCAGTGCGTGTACTCTTACTGTGTCTCCTACGCGGAACTGCGGTACTTCAGCTTTCAGCTGAGCGGACTCAATGTTCTTAATAATTTCGTTCATTTCTTTCTCTCCTTAATTATACTGGATGTTCTTAATACACATATTGTAACAGAGGACCATCTTTTTTCACAACATATGTGATTATACACTAGATAACTTCTCATTGCAAGGACTTTTTTTCCGGATTTTCGATGGATTTTACCAGCAAAGGACCTCATGTCCTGTTTCTGTGACAAGGACCATGATCTCCCACTGTGCCGATGGCAGACCATCCTCTGTCCTCACTGTCCAGTCATCGATCTCATCTGTATAGATTTCATCAGATCCCATATTGACCATTGGTTCAATAGTAAAGATCATTCCTGGTACCATGAGTACACCTGAATCTTCCTTAGATGTGTAGCTTACCCATGGATCTTCATGAAACTCAAGACCTACACCATGTCCGCCAATTTCTCTCACAACTGTATAGCCGTTTTCCACTGCATGTTTGTGTACAGCACTTCCCATATTTCCGATCGGTGTCCATGGTTTTACCTGTTCAAGGCCAAGCTCTATGCATTCTTTTGTCACACGGACAAGCTTCTCCTTCTCCGGACTTACCTGTCCAATACAGAACATACGGGAGGAATCAGAAAAATATCCCTGATAAATGGTGGATACATCTACATTGACAATATCACCTTCTTTTAAGACAATTTCTTCATCCGGGATTCCGTGGCATACTACCTCGTTGATAGATGTACATACGCTTTTTGGAAAACCTTCATAATTAAGTGGTGCCGGAATTCCGCCATGACGTACTGTTTCTTCATGTACCCAGTCATCAATCTGCTGTGTCGTCACGCCTGGTCCGATATGCTCTGCAACATAATCAAGAACTGCAACATTGATCTTGCAGCTCTCTTTGATCTTCTCGATCTGTGCAGGTGTCTTGATCAGATCATGGTCAAGAACTGCATACCCCTTCTTTTTCATGAGTTCCATTTTTTCATCAAATGCTTCATGACATTTTTTATATTTTTTTCCGCTTCCACACCAGCAGGGATCATTTCGTTCAATTTTTTTAGACATCTTCTTCTCCTTTTCGCAACTGTATGGCTGCTTTTTCTTTTGTATTTTATATGTTCAGATATGTTATATCTGTCTGAAATATTTTAACCGAATCAAAGAAGTCTCCTATGTGGTTGCGAAAAGCAATAAACTGTAGGTGGGGACTTGCCTTCATCCGTTTGAATGGGAAATTATTCCGCCTGATTATCATAGCACAACTTTCTTTAGGTGAAAAGTATTCTTTGTGTTTTTGGTTTGTTTTATATAACTTTTTGTGATTTTTCAATAAAAAAAGATCGTAGTAGCTTGAACGATCTATTTTTATTTATGTGTCTGTATTAATTATTTTTCGGTGGCTGCAGATTGTCGGTTTCCACCAGTTGCCATTATTCGCATTCGCCCAAGTGCACGGGATACTGCCGGAATAGAAATTACTACGATCGTCAGTACACCTTCCAGAAGAATATAACTGTAATTGTAAATAATCGGATACAAAGCTGTCAGAGACTTCGGGAAATTATCCGGCATATAATCCATCCAATAAAGATATCCGCCAAGTGCATGGAATGCCCCTCTTGCCAGAATTGCTAGTATGTATGCTTTAAGAAGACCATGTTTTCTGGATTTTGTAAATAATCCGGAAAGCCCCATGGCTCCAAATGCCAGAATGTAATCACAGCATACCTGAAAAAATGAAAGGACATATGGCTCCTGGAGGAACTGAAAAATCCCATATACAAGACCGGTAAGAATTCCTACCTTAATGCCATACCAGTAACCGATCAGAACAATAAACAACATACTGAACAAGGTCACAGATCCGCCAAATGGCAGTTTAAATATCTTAATGTAGGAAGTTACATATGCAAGTGCCAATGCTACTGCACAGGTAACCAGCTGCTGTGTGGTAAATTTTAATGCAGATGTGTTTTTCTGAAGTAATACTGCTACCAGAATTATCAAAATCAGAACTGCAATAACAGATACGGCATATCCTGCCGTTGTGAGACCGCCTTCGGCAGTCACAAGAAAATTAAACATACTCTTTTCTTTCCTCCTTACGATTAAATTGCCCAAATCAAGTTCAAAGGTCAAAGCCTGCACCTCCTCACAGCCTGGTCAGGCTCCTTTGGTCTTACCTATTGTAGCATATGGAAAAAGAGATGTAAATGGTGGGAGATGTATGATTATATATAATAAAAACAGGAGAAAAATCCATGTACTGATTTTTCTCCTGCTTTCCTCTTTCCCTTTGTACCTTAAAAACTACATACATGCTTTGTTGATGGTTAATCAAACTTTTTGAATCAAATTTAACCTGCGTACCGATACTCCAGCGGTGGTCATCTCACGACTCCGTCGTTCGATGTCATTTGCTTCGCAAATGTTCAGTCTGTACCATAAATGGTTCTCCACAAGCAAGCTTGTTCCGCCCCATTTCTGTTACATCCTGCCCGCTTCCTCGGCTTTTTGGTCAAGCCCTCACCCGATTAGTAACAGTCAGCTCCATGTGTTACCACACTTCCACCTCTGCCCTATCTACCTCGTCGTCTTCAAGGGGGTTTACTTCATAAGAATGGGATATCTCATCTTGAGGGGGGCTTCACGCTTAGATGCCTTCAGCGTTTATCCCT